>Ga0315289_10000339_pt1 | contig 73313 bp, 57 predicted proteins | sample YL17G11_40_MG_FD_203452 | JGI IMG/M metagenome (GOLD analysis project Ga0315289, IMG submission 203452) | Sediment microbial communities from Yellowstone Lake, YNP, Wyoming, USA - YL17G11_40 | ecosystem: Environmental > Aquatic > Freshwater > Lake > Sediment | place: USA: Wyoming | collected...
GCCAGTGACGACTTGCCCGAGCCCGACACACCCGAGAAGACCGTCATCCGGTGCCGCGGAATCTCGGCGCTGATCCCCTTCAGGTTGTGCTCGCGCGCCCCGCGCACAGTGATGCTCTTGGTCTTCCCGAGGACGCCGTCCAGCCGGCTGGCCTCCGCCCGCCGGCCCTTGTGCTTGGGGAGGCCCTGCTTGCGGTGCGCCCTGAAGTAGCTGCTGAGCGCCTGGCCGGTGTAGGACGACTCGGCGTGTGCCACCTCCTCCGGCGTGCCCTCGGCGACGACGTACCCCCCCTCCTCACCCCCCTCCGGCCCCAGGTCGATGATGTGATCGGCGGTCTTGATGACCTCCAGGTTGTGCTCGACGACCACTACCGTGTTCCCGTCGTCCGTCAGCCGATGCAGGATGTTCAGGAGGTTCTGGATGTCCGCGAAGTGCAGCCCCGTCGTCGGCTCATCGAGGATGTAGAGCGTGCGCCCGGTGTCCCGCCGGCGCAGCTCCTTGGCCAGCTTCACCCGCTGCGCCTCGCCCCCGGAGAGCGTGGGCGCGGGCTGGCCGAGGTGGATGTAGTCCATCCCCACATCCCGCAGCGTCTCCAGGATGTGCCGGATCGGCGGGATGTTCTCAAAGTGCCGCAAGGCCTCGACGACATCCATGGCCAGCACTTGGGCGATGCTCTTCCCCTTGAACTCGATCCGCAGCGTCTCCTGGTTGAAGCGCGCCCCCTCGCAGACCTCGCACTCCACCCACACATCCGCCAGGAAGTCCATCTCCAGCTTCACCGAGCCGTGCCCCTCACAGGCCTCGCACCGCCCGCCGCGCACGTTGAAGCTGAACCGGCCCGGCTGGTAGCCCCGCGCCCGCGACTCGGGCAGCTCGGCGAACAGCTTCCGGATGTGGTCGAACAGCCCCACATAGGTCGCCGGGTTCGACCGTGGCGTCCGCCCGATGGGCGACTGGTCGATGTCGATGACCTTGTCCAGGTGCTCCTTGCCGAGGAGCGTATCGTGGTCGCCCGGCACCGCCCGGGCGCGGTTGAGGTCCCGGGCCAGCGCCTCGCGCAGAATGTCCGCGACCAACGACGACTTCCCCGACCCTGACACCCCGGTTACGCAGGTGAAGAGGCCGAGCGGAATGGACACATCGATGTTCTTCAGGTTGTTGTGACGCGCCCCGCAGATGACGAGCTTCTCCCCGTTCCCGGTGCGCCGGCGCTCGGGGAGAGGGATCTGCAGTTCGCGCGTCAGGTAGCGGCCGGTCAGCGAACGCCGGTTCCGGGCGATCTTCTCCGCCGGCCCGGTGGCCACAACTCTCCCGCCGCGCACGCCCGCGCCGGGCCCGAAGTCGACGATGGTGTCCGCCGCGAGCATCGTGTCCTCATCGTGCTCGACGACCACCACCGTGTTCCCCATGTCCCGCAGGTCCTGCAGCGTTGCGAGGAGCCGCGCGTTGTCGCGGTTGTGCAGCCCGATCGACGGTTCATCCAGGATGTAGAGCACCCCCACCAGGCCGCTCCCGATCTGGCTCGCCAGCCGTATCCGCTGCGCCTCGCCGCCGGCGAGAGTCGGCGCCGTTCGGTCGAGCGTCAGGTAGTGCAGGCCCACATCGGTCAAGAACCCGAGCCGCCCCCGGATCTCCTTGAGCGCGTCCTCGGCGATCAGCCCCTGCGCTGCGGTCAGCGGGAGTGCCTCGAAGAACGCCGCAATGTCGCCGATCGACCGGCCGCAGAGGTCCGCGATCGACAGCTCCCCGAGCTTCACGGCCAAGCTCTCAGGGCGCAGGCGCCGCCCCTCGCAGGTCGGGCACGGCCGCTCCTTCATGAGCGCCTCGAACCGCCGGCGGTGGATGGGGGACTTCGACTGCCGGTACCGGTCCATCTGCTGCGGGATGATCCCCGACCACCGTCCTGCGTGCCGGTACTCCCAGTCGTACCGCGGGTGCTTGAAGTGGTACTCGATGCTCTCCTCGCCCGACCCGTATAGCAGCGCCCGCTTCTGCGCCTCGGTCAGATCGCGCCACGGCGTCTGCAGCGTGAAGCCGTAGTGCCGCGCGACCCCCTCGTAGTAGTGCCGCCGCCAGACGTTGTCGAGCGACTGGAGCACCGGAATCGCGCCTTCGGCCAGGGACTTCGTCCTGTCCGGCGCCAGGAGATGGGGCTCCATCTCGATCTGGGTACCCAGGCCGTGGCACGTGAGGCACATCCCCTGCGGCGAGTTGAACGAGAAGCTGGCGTGGGTCGGCGGGCTGAAGCTGATGCCGCACCGAGGGCAGGCGTACGCGCTCGACATCCCGATGTCGCCGTGCTCTGTCCCGTGCTCCCAAGCGGCGGTCACGGCGCCCTTGCTCAGCTCCAGTGCTTGCTCGATGGCCTCGGCGAGCCGCGTCCGCTTCGTCGGCGAGAAGCCGGGCTTGCCGATGACCCCCCGGTCGGTCACGATCTCCACATCGTGCCGACGGTAGCGATCAAGCTCAAGGTCATCCGTCAGGGTCACCAACTCGCCATCCACCCGGGCCCGGATGAACCCCAGCCGGCGCATCTCGTCGAGCAGGTCGCGGAACTCCCCCTTGCGTTTCACCGCCACTGGCGCCAGGATGTGGACCCGCGCCCCAGTCGGGAGCGATAGAACCCGCCCGATGATCTCCTCCACGCTCTGGGCGCCAATCGGCTTCCCGCACTGCGGGCAATGCGGCTGCCCAATGGCCGCGTACAGGATGCGCAGGTAGTCGTAGATCTCGGTGATGGTGCCGACGGTCGAGCGCGGGTTCCTGCCGGCGCCCTTCTGCTCGATCGAGATCGCGGGGGCCAGTCCCTCGATCGAGTCCACCTCCGGCTTCCGCATCTGGTCCAGGAACTGCCGCGCATAGGCCGACAGCGACTCCACGTACCGCCGCTGCCCCTCGGCGTAGATCGTGTCGAAGGCGAGCGAGGACTTCCCCGAGCCCGAAACGCCCGTGAAGCAGATCAGCCGGTTCTTCGGGAGCGCAAGGTTGACTCCGACGAGGTTATGCTCGCGGGCTCCACGCACGCGCAGGACGGGAGTGGCCAAGGCGACGGCTCCTTCTACCGATGCACACACACCCAACTACTCAGCAAGGCCTGGGTCTCGCTGGTTCCCGGACGAAGGGGTCGAACAAACGTTCGTCCACGCCATTATACCGACCCCCGGCGCCGCTGTCAACCCACCCGCGAGGACGCCGAACGGGTTGACACGCCGCCGGGTCATCCGCTATACTCGCGAGTGTCGCAGGCCCCCATCGTCTAGCGGTCAGGACACCGGGTTCTCAGCTCGGCAGCCGGGGTTCGAGTCCCCGTGGGGGTACCAATCCTGACAACCCAAGCGGACGGCAGGCTCCCCCTGCCGTCCGACGGTCTACGCGGCTCGATTCTCCTCCGACATGCCTGGGGAGGGGACGACGTGAGACGCGAGGTCGGGCGGCTGGTCGTCGAGGTCACTAAAGGCGACATCACGAAGGCGGACACCGACGCCATCGTGAACGCCGCCAACAATCACTTGTGGATGGGCGCCGGCGTCGCAGGCGCCATCAAGCGCGCCGGCGGCCCCGAGGTCGAGCGGGAAGCGGTAGCCAAGGGCCCTGTCCCGATCGGCAGTGCGGTCGAAACCACGGCCGGCGCGCTTCCCCATCGGTACGTCATCCACGGAGCGGTGATGGGCCAGGACCTGGAGACGAGCGGCGAGCTCATCGCCCACACGACCCGGTCCTGCCTGGAGTTGGCCGATCAGCTCGGCCTGACCTCCATTGCCCTCCCCGCCTTCGGCACGGGCGTCGGCGGATTCCCTGTTGATGAATGTGCAAGAGTCATGGTACAACAGGTTTACGCCTACGCGGCACAGACCCGGAACCTCCAACGCGTGTTGTTTGTGTTGTTTGGTGACGGGGCCTACCATACGTTCGAGGAGGCCGTGAGCGCCGCCCCTGCGGGCTGAGCGCTCTCCCCAGACTCCATGACGATGCGACACGCTTGCCTCTTTGCCCCTGTCGGCCTGCTGGCGCTCAGCTTGAGCGCCGTGGGGCACGCCGGCACCTCGGTGGTGACCTCCCCCGCCGAGTACCTGCAGCTCTGTCAGCGAGTCGGCGCGGTCACCGGCCGAAGCATCCAGGGCATCCGCAGCACCCTCCCCGAACTAAGGGGGAAGTACGTCGAGGTCTGCGGCAAGATACTCGGCGAGGCTCACCCGGCCGGGCCCAAACCCGAGACCGTCAGCGTGTACCTCCAGTCGGGCGACGACAGCTGCATGCTGCCCTGCCCGCCTGACATCCCTGAGGTTCGGCCCGGGCGCTGTGTCCGGATGCTCGTCCGCCTGGCGACCGACCCACGCGACATCTCCGACTGCAAGCTCGCCGGCATAATCGAGCACCCCGGCCTGGGCGAGGACGGCGCTCCCTTTACTGGCGACGGTGGGAAGCGCCTCGAGATCGGAGAGGCGGCCCGCGGCGTCCGCGACCGCGCTCCGGAGCCCGCCTCGAAGACGAGCACTCCGCAGAACACGCTCCCGCTGCCCGGAGCCCCGGGTCAGCCGCTGGGAGCCCAGCCGACCAGCGCCTTGCCCCCGGGCGCGGCCCTGCCGCCCGAGATGAGAGCCCTCCAGACGCTCTCCGGATCCACCAGAACGCAGCCGGCTCCGGCCGGTCCGTCCGTGACCGCGGCGGCTCAGCCGAACCTCCAGTTCATCACGCAGAAGCAGTCGGCCGAGCGGATGGTCCAGGTCTGGGTGCAGTGGGTCCGCAGCATCAACTCGGGTCTCACTCCCGAGATGGCCGACCTGATGGTCCGCTGGGTTATCTACCACAGCGCGGTCAAGGGCGTGGACCACCGGCTCATGTTCGCTGTCATCCGGTACGAGTCCGAGTTCGAGCCCAGGTGTCTCTCGCACGCGGGCGCCATGGGGCTGTGCCAGCTCATGCCGTGCAACGTCCGGGACTACGGCATCAAGGATCCCTGGGACATTGCGGAGAACATCCGCGGCGGCGTCTCCGAGCTGGCGGGCTACCTGCAGAAGTACACCGGCCGCTCGAACTACGAGCAGACCGTCCTCGCCCTCGCCTGCTACAACGCGGGGCCTGGTGCGGTGGCGAGGTACGGCGGTGTCCCGCCCTATGGCGAGACCCAGTCCTACGTCCGGAAGGTGCCTCAGCTCTTCGCGGACCTTGTCAAGCGGGGGTACCCGTAGTCGCGGATTGGACGCGAACAGACGCCTGGGGCTCGTCGGGGGGTGCGTCTGAGGGGCGCGGCAGCTTGCCGCGCCCCCCGCGTGTATGCCGGCGGTCGTCACCCTCGTCGCAGCGCCGGCCGGTACTCCACCCGAATGCACCGCCTCAGCGCCCGCAGGTTCCGGAGGTCCGCCTCCAGTGACGCCTCCGGTGTCTCCATGATCATCGGGCGGTCGCGCAACAGCGGGTGGTTGAGGATCACGCGGAACCCGCGGGCGCCTATCTGACCCTTGCCGATGTGCCAGTGGCGGTCGACTCGCGACCCGACCGCAGCCCTGGAGTCGTTCGCGTGTACCAGTGCCAGCCGCTCCAGGCCGAACGACCGGTCCGCCTCCGCCAGCGCCAGGTCCAGCCCCTCCGGCTCGTGCCACGCATACCCCGCCGCGAGGCTGTGGGCGCTGTCCAGGCACACGGCGAGGCGCTCGGGGTAGCGGCTGCGCCCCATGACCTCGCCGATCTCCCCGTAGCTGCTCCCCACCCCGTGCCCCATCCCCGCTGAGTTCTCCAGGAGCACCGTCGCCTCGCTCCCACCCTCCTCGATGGCGGCGTCGATGCCCGCCGCGACCCGCGCCAACACCCGGGCGCGATCCGCCTCCTCGCCCGGGCTGCCCAGGTGAACCACGACACCGATGCCGCCGAGAAGCGTCGCGTGCCTGAGGTCGGTGGCCAGCCGGCGGATGCTCCTCCGCCACAGGGCCTGGTCCCGCGAGGCGAGGTTCACCAGGTAGCAGGCATGCACGAACACAGGGCGGATGTCCTGCGCCACGATGCCCTCCCGCCAGGCTGCCACCTCGGCTGCCGCGGGTTCGCCGACGTGCCACTGCACCGGCGCCCCCACGAAGACCTGGACCGTCTCACACCGTCGCTCGCGGGCCCGCCTGAGCGTCTTCGCCCAGCCGCCCGCCGTGGGAACGTGGAACCCGATGCGCATGTTGAGCCCCTTGTGGCGCAGCCCTCCAGGGCTGCGAAGCCGCTCCAAGAGTGAACGCCATCCGCCCGCCCTCGGTTCACGGCAGGAGACCCGGGTAGCCGCAGGGAAAGGCCGGCGCAGGGAGTGAACCAGGATGAAGGTCGCCTATCTCGACTGCTTCGCCGGCCTCGCCGGCGACATGCTGCTCGGCGCGCTCGTGGACGCCGGTGCGTCGGTAGACGACGTGCGCCGAGGCCTTGCCGGGCTGCCGATCCGTGGCTGGGAGCTTCGCGCGCAGAAGGTCCTTCGCGGGTCCATCTCCGCCACCAAGATCGACATTGTGGCCGAGAGCCATTCCGACCTGCCCCATGGCCTCGGCTACGAGGAACTTGCCGACGCAATCGCCGCCGGCGGCCTCTCCGGTCGCTGCACACAGCAGGCGCTGGCTGTCCTGCGCGCCCTCGCCGAAGCGGAGGCGCGCGTCCACGGCAAGCCCGTGGAGGAGGTGCACTTCCACGAAGTCGGCGGCCTCGACACGCTGGTGGACATCGCCGGAGCCGTGGTCGCCCTGGAGTTGCTTCGCGTCGAGCGCGTGACCTCTGCCCCGATTCCACTCTCCCACGGGTTCATCGACTGCGCCCATGGCCGCCTGCCCGTCCCGCCTCCGGCGGTTGCGGAGCTGGTGAAGGGCGTGCCCACGGTGCCCCTCGACCTCGACGGGGAGACGGTCACCCCGACCGGCGCCGCCCTCGCGGTCACCCTCGCCGAGTCCTTCGGCCCGCCGCCACCCATGGCCGTGGACGCCGTCGGCTACGGCGCCGGCTCCCGCGAGTGGCCGGATGTGCCGAACGTATTACGAGTCTTCGTGGGCGAGGCCTCTGCGGAGTTGGCGGCCGAGGCGACGGAGGTCGTGCTGATCGAGGCCAACATCGATGACATGCCCGCGGAGCACTTCGCCCTGGCCATGGAGCGCTGCTTCGAGGCGGGGGCGCTCGACGTGTGGCTGACGCCCATCCAGATGAAGAAGAACCGGCCGGCGACGATGCTCTCGGCCCTCTCCGCCCCCGACTGCGCCGACGGGATCACCAATGTCATCTTCGGCAATACAACCACCTTCGGCGTTCGCCGATCCGCCATGTCCCGGCAGTGCCTCCCCCGTCGGAACGAGACCGTCGACACGCCCTACGGGCCCATCCGCGTGAAGATCGCGACGACACCCACCGGCACGAGCACCGTGGCACCCGAGTACGATGACTGCCTCGAGGCGGCCCGGCGGACGGGCGTTCCACTCCGCGAGGTCTACGCGGCAGCCCTGCGCCGACAGGTGTAGGGGCGACCCGGTGGGTCGCCCCAAGGTTGGTGTACGAAGGACAAGGGGCGACCCACCGGGTCGCCCCTACGTACGTGGCCCCAGGCGTCACCCCGCTGTTCACGCTTCGGCCTCGGGGGACGGCGCCTCGCCCTCAGCCGGCTCCGTCACCAGCTTCACCGCCTTGTAGCCGCCCATCGCCTTGTCCCGCAGCCAGATGATCCCGAACACGATAAGCAGGACGATCGCCAGCGCGGCGACGTAGCGGAAGGCGAACGGCGCTGCCTGGGTGTGCGCCGCGTCAAGCTGCGCCTGCGCCACCTTATCGGTAGCGGCCTGTCTGATGAGATCCTGCAGCTTCGTGCCGAGCGGGAGGGCTTTCGTCGTGTAGGCGTCGTAGACCTTGCCCATCAGCGGCACGACGAAGAAGATGGAGAGCTGCCCGGCCGTGCCCATCAGGCCCATCAGGAGGGCGCCGCCCTTTGGGAAGCGCTCCGAGGCCACGCCGAGCATCGTAGGCCACATGTAGCACACACCGGCGCCCCATACTGTCGCCGCCAGCAATCCCACAATCGGGTTGTGGGCCGCGCTCAGGGCGAGCAACCCCAGGCCGGCCAGAAGGGACGATACCCACATCAGGCCCACCGGAGACAGCTTGTGGGCTAGCGGGCCGGCGAAGTGGCGGAGGACAAACATCAGCCCGCTCACGTAGACGAAGAGCAGAATGCCTCGGAAGCCCACCGTCTTGCTCAGGATCGCGTCCACCCACTGCCCGGGACCAAGCTCCGTGGCGGCGGTCAGGAACATGCACAGGAACCAGACGATGAAGAGCGGCTGGAGTACCTGCCGCCACATCTCGGTGTTGGAGACGCCGGCAGCCATGCGCTCCGTGGGCGGGAACCTGCACGCCAGCAGCATGAAGCCGTAGACCAGCGCTGGCGCCAACGAGATGCCGAAGGTGACCTGCCATGGCGCATGGAGGATCTGGGACATCGCGAACCCGATCAGGCCTCCGATGATCAGGCCGCCCGGCCACCAGGCGTGCAGCACGTTCAGCCGGTGCGTCTTGTCGTCCGGGTAGAGGGTCGCGATGAGCGGGTTGATGACCGCCTCCACCAGCCCGTTCCCCATCCCCGCAACGAACATCCCGACCCACAGCAGCTGGAACGGGGGCGCGACCGACCGTAGCTGCGGGGTGAAGATCACCGCCAGTACGCCGACGATCTGCAGGCCCGCCGCAATCCGCAGGAGATTGCCCATTCCCAGGATGTCGCAGAGCGGGCTTCCGATGAAAATGGCGATGGCGAAGGCCAGGAAGGCAGATGACGTCGCCTTGCCTACCGTCTCCATGTTCATCGCGAACACGCTCGACAGGTCGGCGAGGATCGCGCCGCGCAGGTTGAAGATGAACGCCGTCGACACCAGAGCGATGCAGCTCACCAAGAAGAGCGGACCAGGGCTGTACCGGGGTGTGGCGGCGGCCTGTGGAGTCTCTGCCATGCTGACGATCTCCCTCCCTTGGTAATGCTTGGACGCAGTCGGCCCGTGGGCCGCCGCGGCCCTTCCGCCCGCCAACGCAGAAGCCGACCCCGTATTCCCTGCCCCGCCACCGTTCCCCTCCCCCAGTCCCTGGCCGGCAGGCGATCAGGCGCCGTGAGGCGAACCAGCCCCTGGTCTAGGCGGCCGCCGTCCGTTCCCACGTACTGGCAAGGAGCATCGCGCCATGGCTCGGTACCGTATCGCCATCATCGGCACCGGCGGAATCGCCCACTACCACGCCGACTATTACGTCGCGCACCCCGCGACGGATTTGGTCGCCGGCGCGGACATCAACCCCGACAGTCTCAAGGCCTTCTGCGACAGGTTCGCCGTGCCCGCGCGATACGAGGACTACCGCGAGCTCCTCGACCGGGAGCGGCCGGACCTCGTCAGCGTCTGCACCTGGCAGGGCACGCACTCCGAGATCACTATGGCCGCGGCCGAGGCCGGCGTCAAGGGCATCATCAGCGAGAAACCCATGTCCGAGGACCTCGCGAGCGCCGATGCCATGATCGCGGCCTGCGAGAGCCGAGGCATCCCCCTCGCCGTACACCACCAGACCCGCTCCCGGCCCGCGTGCGCCGCGGCCCGCCAGGCCATCGCCGAGGGGCGGATCGGCCAACCGCTCGCCGTCATCGGTCGGACCGGCGGCGGCCTCATGAACTGCGGCTCCCATGTGATCGACATCGCCCGCTACGTGCTGGGAGACCCGGCCTGCACCTGGGTGCTGGGCCAGGCCGAGCGCACCACGAACCGCCACGAGCGTGGCTCCCAGGTCGAGGACCTCTGCGCGGCCATCGTTGGCGCCGGGAACGGCGCGCGCATCATCATCGAATGTGACCTCGCGGAGGGGGAGAAGGGCAGCAACCCGGTCGCCATTGGCACCGAGGGGATGATCGTCATCGGCTACGCCGGAAGCTCGATCATCTGCGGGAAGGGCGACTCCTGGCAAGTCCTCGACGAGCCGCCCCAACCCGGGTTCCTCGAGGAGTTCATCATCTGGCTCGAGGGTGGTCCCGAGCACCGATGCTCCGCTCGCCAGGCGCGCGCGTCGCAGGAGATCATGATGGCACTCTACGAGTCCTGCCGGACGCGCCGCCTTGTCCACCTGCCCCTCGGAAAGGGAACTTCGCCGCTGCTCGAGATGATCGCCGACGGCACGATGGCCGTTCCTGACAAACCGCGCTACGACATCCGCTCCGAAGCAGCCCTCCGCTACTGCTTCCCGGAGGGGTAGCCGGCTGCCTACGCTCCCGGCACCGGCAGCCCCAGCGCCCAGTGCATCGCGTTGGTGATCAGCCGGTGTACCGGCGGCACGATGAAGTCCTCCGGGTGCCCCATGGTCGTGCTGAACGCCGGCCCGCCGCCCGGGTGAATGTGCGTCCACGCCACCGGGTTCAGGGGCCGGTCCTCCGGGTTCTCCGGTCTGCCGGGGCCGATGGACTTCCCCATGAGCAGCACCGTGGCATCGGCCGGCGGGTAGTTCGGCACCACCTCGTAGAGCCACGACCGCACGTGAAACTGCGGCTCGACGCCCGTCAGGATCGGGTTGCCCTCCGCCTCCTCAGGAATCCACACGTCCGTGCTCGACTCATGCCCATAGTGTGTGATCCACGGCGCGCCCGGCACCTTGGGCCACTCGCGGTTCCAGGCCTCGAGCGGATGCCCCTCGGGGTAGCGGAAGCCGTGGGTCGTTGTGCGGAAGCAGATGACCGGACGGGGGCTCTGCACGTACGCCTTGATGTGCTCAAGCTGCTCCTCGGGCAGCGTGAGGAAGCGGATGTAGAACACCGCCAGGTCCGCCTCGGCCAGCGCCTCCAGCCCCGGCAGGTTGGACAAGCTCCCTGGGTCCGGGTATGTCGTGCAGTTGGTCGTGCGGAACCCGAGTCCGTCCCGCGCAGCCCGCGCGAGGTAGGCGAGGCTGACGTGGGAGCAGTACTCCTCCTCACCGGCAACGAAAACTATGAGAGGGGGGTTATAATCCGCGGGCATTCTTACGTCCTTTCTTGGGTGGTCCCGGCGCCAGGACCTACTCCCAAGGCCTCAGGAGCACCTTCGCGCACTGGCCCGTCACCTGCAGCTCGAAGGCCTCCTGGATGCCGCTCATCGGGAAGACGTGGCTCACCAGGAGGTCGAGCAGGTCGGAGCGCCGGATGACCTCCATGAGCTGCGGGTAGTCGGCCAGGTTATAGTGCCATGCGCCGAAGAGCGAGTGGCCGCTCCACACGAAGTGCCCCAGGCCCACCGGCGACTCCCCGAAGCCCTGGACCAGGCTGAACCGCCCCTTGCGGCGGAGGCTATCGAGGCAGAACTTGTGGGAAGCCGTCTCGCCGGCGGTGTCGATCGCCATATCCACCCCATTCCGCGTCGTGAGCGCCCGGATGCGCTCCACCAGTCCCTCCTCTCGCGGGTCGAACGCCGCCAGGGCGCCCATCTCGAGAGCCCGGTTTCGACGCCATTCGTTCATGTCCACCCCGATCACCCGCGCGTTGCGGAACCGCGCGTTCGCCACGCCCCCCAGGCCCACCGGCCCGAGCCCCGTGATGAGCACCGTGTCCGCCGCGCGCACGTTGGTCAACTGGCACGCGTTGAAGGTCGGTCCCAGGCCGCACAGGGCGAGGCTGGCGTGCTCGTGGGTCACCTCGTCCGGGATCGCGGAGAGCAGCCACGACGGCTTCACGATGTACTGGGCCATCGTCGCGGTCCCATTCCGGGAGCCCAGGAACTGCTCGACATCGTAGTTGTGCTCGCAGTGGATGTACTCCCCCGCTACGCACAGGTGGCACTTGCCGCAAGGGTACTGCGGCTGCACCACCACCCGATCTCCGACCTCGACGCGGCCCGGTTGCGCGACCTCCACCACCTCGCCCACCGCCTCATGCCCCAGCCAGTCCGTGACCTGCCCATGCGCGAAGCCCTTGAACTCCGTGCACATGGGGGCCACCTGGATCTTCACCAGCGCCCAGTCTTCCTTCGGTCGGGGGTCGGGCGCCTCCACCAGTCCCGCCTGCCGCTGGCCCAGAATCGCCGCGGTCTTCATGTCAGCACCTCACCGAGCCGGCCGAACAGGTCGACCGGGGGATCAAAGTCACTCACCGTGACCGGCTTCCGCCACAGCGCGCTCGCGTACAGCGCCAGCACCACCTTCCACTCGTGCAGGGACTGGTCCAGCGAGGTTCCCGGCGCCTGGACGTCGTCCACGATCCAGTTGAGCATCGCCCCCTGGGAGGCCGCCTGGGCCGCGAGGTTGCTCGCCCGCCAGGCGTCCATCCCGCCGTACTCGCCGCCCTCGATGCCCTTCGGCAAGCCGCCGGGGGGTTCGTCAGCCGGGCGCGCACGGCCTTCCCGGCATACCGGGTGGCGTGGGCGTACCGTTGGAACGCGGAGGCGCTCGTCCGCTGTGGTGGCCGAACGGGCCGTTCGTCGTTGGCCTGCGCCGCGACACCGTCTGCCACCGCTGCGGACGAGGGCGTCCGCGCTCCAGGGATACGCAGACACCGGCCTCAGGAACCCACCTGCTCAGCCAGGTCGCACCACACGTCAAACGCACCGTTGACACCCGCCCTCAGGCGGGCTATACAGGGATCAACTGAGGCAGTTCCAGAACGCGGTGGGCCGTCCGGGACTGTCGCGATTTGCCGCCGCCGTTTGGCGGCAAATGCGACTGTCCCCCGTTGGTGGTGGCATTCTGCAACTGCCTGCAACTACCTCGTTTTCGCTCCGCCACGCGCGATGCTGTCGGGGCGCCGGGGCTTCCGAGCCCATCGCACTGGGCGAGTGCCCCCAGGAAAGGGATGTCCTATGGGTACGAGGGGTCTGTTGGTTCCGCTCGCGGTCCCGTTCGCGGTACTGCTGGTCGGCTGCGCCGTCCACCCGCCCCTCAATGCGATCCCCATGATCGCCTACCACTCTGAGCGGTCGCTTGGGGCAGGGATTCACCTGATGAACCCGGACGGGACAGGTGATGTCCGGGTGACCTTGAGCATCGAGGACGTCAGCCCGGCGATCAGCCCGGACGGCTACCACCTCGCGTTTGCTTCCGGCGGGACAAACCAGCAGCAGCTCTACCTGGTGCACCCCGACGGCTCGGGGCGCACGCAGATCACGACTGGCCCGCCCGAGGACAAGTGGACGCCCGACTGGCTACCCAATGGGTTGAAACTCGCCTTCTCAGGGGGGTATAGCCCGAACAAGCACATCTACACCATCGGCACCGGCGGCACCAACCTCCTCCAGATCACCCCGAACGACTACCTCGACACCGAACCCGCCGTCGCGCCCCAGTGGCAGATGGGCGTGATCGCCTACCAGAGCTGGCGCAACTACCACTTCCAGATCTTCACCCGTGACTTCCTCGGTGGGAGCGAGAAGCAGTTGACGACCGGAGCCTACGACAACGTCTACCCCTGCTACACCCCTGATGGCCAGAAGATCGTCTTCACCTCGACCCGGGACAGGAACCAGCAGATCTACATCATGAACGCGGACGGCACGGGCCAGACGCGCCTGACCAACAACAGCGGCAATGATTTCAAGCCCAGCGTCAGCCCGGATGGCACAGAGATCGCCCTTGCCTCTACACGGAACGGCGGCTGGGACATCTACAAGATGAACATCGACGGGAGCAACGTGACCCAGCTGACTACCGCCCCGGGGAAGGACGACGAGCCGTCGTGGGGGATGATCGTCCCGTAGGACGCCTGCGGGGCGATTGGGAGCCTATCCCGAGACCCGTGGCGCAGCCCTCCAGGGCTGCGAACGTTCCGTAAGGAATCCCGCCCTCGGGGCATCCTCTGCAGTGAGATGAGCACCGCCCACGATCGCCAGGCCGCCGGCACGGACCTTACCGACTTGGTCGCTGCCGCCCAGGCTGGCGATGAGCGGTCCTTTGAGACTCTGGCGAGCCGCTACCGCCACGGCGTCTACGCGGTCTGCCTCGACCGCACCGGCGACTTCGACCTCGCCGAGGACCTGACCCAGGAGGCCCTCCTCAGGGCCCACGCGCAACTGCACACCCTCCGCGAGCCGGCGGCCTTCCCCGCGTGGCTCCGGCAGATCGCACTCAACTGCTGTCGCGCCTGGCAACGCCGACCGTGGCCGGAGGCAGTCGCCGTCGACCCCGCTGCGTGTCCGCAGCTCACCGGCGATGTCTTCCGCGAGGCCATGCGCCGGGAGGCCGCTCGCGAGGTCCGTGCCGCTCTGACCCGGCTGCCCGAGAACAACCGGATCGCGGTCATCATGTTCTACTTGCGCGGGAACACGTACCGGGAGATCGCCGAGTTCCTCAACGTCACCGAGAGCACCGTCCTCGGCCGCTTGCACCGTGCGCGCAGCCAGTTGCGCTCGCTGCTCGAAGCCCGCATCCGCGACGACCTGGCGGCCGAGAGTTCAGAGCGAAAGGTGGACGAACCCCGATGACACAGAGCGTCACTCCGCTCGCGCTAGCCGTGTGGGCACGCCGGTTCTCGACCTTCATCAACTGCGGCGTCAGCCTGGTGCGCTGCCTGGAAGTGCTGAAGCACGGTAGCGACGAACCACTGGCCTCGATCACCCACCAGGTGCAGGAGCAGGTCATGGCCGGCGAGACCCTCTCCAAGGCCATGGCCGAGCACCCCAACGTCTTCAACCGGCTCAGCATCACCCTGTGTCGAGCCGGCGAGGTGGGGGGGATTCTCGACAACACCTTCGCCGTCTGGGCCGACTGGCTGGAGCGCGATCTCGACCTCGGGGCCCGGTTCGACAGCTACCTGCTCCTGGCCCAGCTCGGCCCGCACCCTCGCTCGCGTCAGGAGGTCGAGGCGGAACTCCGTGCCGCCATGCCTGACCTCGAGGAGCGCGTCCGTGAGATGACCTTCTGCCGCATCTTCGGCATGATGCTGGGGAGCGGCGTGCCGCTCCTCCAAGCACTGGATGTCGCCGCCAATGAGGTCTTCCCCGAGGATGGCGCGGAGCGCTGCCGGGTGCTGAAGCAAGCGGTCGTGGAGCCGCCGCAGCTTCTGGCGCCGGGCTTCCGGGAGCTGGGCTTCTCGCCGTTCGCCGTTCAGCTCGTAGCCACCGGGGAGGAGTGCGGCATCCTCGACCGCCTGATGGAGAAGGCGGCGGACCTGTTCCAGCGGGAACTGGAGGTGCGCATGTCCGCCGCCCTGGCCGGGCTCATCAGCCCGGCCGCGCCAGCCGGAGACGCACCGGCGTAGCGCCCCCCGGCCACGCGCTCCGCGTGGCACTAGGGTCGTGCGGCGGCGGTCGGCACCGGGCCGGCGGGCCTCAGCGGGAAGGGTAGCGGGCCGCCGCTCACGAGGCAGGAGAGGTCCTCGGCCTCCTCCCGGCTGAAGGAGCCCGCGATGACGCCCACCCCGGGCATCGCGGCCCGGATCGCCTGCGCCATCAGCGTCTTCCCGTCGAGGGTCATCGCGAGGTAGCGCCCCACGTTCTGCGCGGTCAGGCTCTCGAAGGCCGTCTTGTTCTGTGGCCCGAACTGGTACACGACCTCCCACGTGGTGCCGGCCGGCTCGCGCTCGACGCGCGGGGTGGGCGAAAGGTCAGTGCCGTCGAACACCACCTGCCCGGCCGCGAGCGCCGCCGGCTCGGGGACCGTGCGCCCCGTCTCCTTCTCCACCCACTCAACCGTGCGGTTGGCGCTCGTTCGCCCCTCCAGATCGGCCGGCATGAGCACGAACGCGAGTTCCCCCTTCCGGGTCGCCAGGTTGAGCCACCGCGCCGCATTCGCCCCAACCGGCAAGCCGACGCCGATGCGGTTGCCGTCTGTCGTCACCATGGCCCCGCGCACGCCCTTGAGCCGCACACGCATGGCGGCACAGGCCTGGTCGAGCTGGCCCGGTGCGACCGCCTTGCTGGCCTGCGGAACGAACTCCGTGTGGACCAGCTTCGGCCGGGCAGACCCCCCGATCACTGCGCCCACCAGCACAACCATGAGCCAGCCAGCCCACCGCGGGCTCATCGCCTGTCACCTCCCTGGGCACGCAATCACCCGCCGGGTCCCCGCCGCCCTCGCCGTTCTCCTGCCCCCTGCCCCCTGACCCCTACCCCCTGCCGTCCCCTCAGGTCTTCCTCTCCTTCGTCCTGGCCGCCGGGAAGAGCACGTTGTTCAGGATGAGTCGGTACCCGGGCGAGTGCTTGTGGAGGGAGAGGTCGGTCGGCTCCTCGCCGACGACGTGGGCGTAGTCCTCCGGGTCGTGGCCTGCGTAGTAGGTAGCGGTGCCGTCGCCGTAGTCCACGTGGATGTACTTCACCATGTCGGTGTCCGGCCGCTCGCCCATGATGATGACGTTGTCCTTCAGCCGGCTGCGGCGGAAGGAGGTCGTGAGGCCCAGGAAGTCGCGAATGTGGCTCGTGTGGCACTGGGTGAGCATCGTGACGATGGGGTCCTGCTTGGCTGAGAACTCGAACAGCTCGAAGGTCGCTCCCGTGCCCACGAAGTCCGCGTCGGGGGGCGTGATGTCGATGTCCGATTCCTCGACCTGGTTCGCGTCCGTCACCAGCACGAAGTCCTTGAAGCAGAAGGTCACGCCGTAGTCGAGCTTGTGCTGTGCGTTGGGGTCGACCGGCGTCCCGTCGATCTCGGGCGGAACGATGTCCGTGCCCGCTGCCGCCAGCGCAATGTCCAGCGTGTCGCACGCGTTGCACATCGCGAACAGGAATCCGCCGCCCGCCACCCACTTGGCGATCTCCGCCGCGACCGCCCCCTTGAGCTGCTGCACGCTGCCAAACCCGAACTGCTTCACCTCGTCCTGCGCCGTCGCCACCTGCCGTCGGTACCACGCCTCGTGCCCGAAGGTCGCCCAGAACTTGCCGAATTGCCCGGTGAAGTCCTCGTGGTGCGTGTGCAGCCAGTCGTACTCCTTGAGCTTTCCCTGCAGCACCTCGGCGTCCCACAGCTTGTCGTACCTGATCTCCGCGTAGTCGAGGGCGAGGGCCACCGCATCGTCCCACGGCTCAGCGTCGGGCGGAATGTACACCGCGACGCGCGGCGCCTTCTCCAGGACGACCTTCTCCATGTTCTCCTGGGCGATGGTCGCGTGTACCTTCTCCCGACCGCCCTCGCTAAGCGGCTCTACGGCGACCCCCAGCTCCGTCGCCCGATCCTTCACGGCCGCGGCGTCGGGAAGCAGGAACGACCCGCCCCGGTAGTTCAGCAGCCACTCGCACTTGCACCCGCGCGGCGCCTCCAGGCACCAGTACGTCAGGCCGTACGCGCGCAGGTGATCGCTCTGGGAGTCGTCCATGGGGACCAGCAGGTACTGACCACTGCACGGCAGGGACAGCACCATCAGGAGAACCAGACCAACTGCGCCTCGCCCGCCCGCACGAACCACGCCACCCGACCCTCGCCCGCTGTCGACCCATCGCCCGTTGCCCATGGCCCCTTCCCTGTCGTCCGTCGCCTATTGCCCGTTGCCCATTCCCGTCGTCAGCGTCGTCTCCTGCCCCGCCGGCGCTGGACGGCCTTGCCCTTCGGGGGTGGAGGCGGGCTGTGTACCGGCCGAGCGCTGACGACATCGATGAGGCTTCCCAGGCGCTCGATCAGCCTCGCGAGGTCCGCCCGCGTCTCAACGTCGATGGCCAGTCGAACGGTGGCCACATTGGACCGTTCCGCGCCCCCCGCGGCGGAGGCCGAGGCGATGTTCATCCCCATCTCGCTCACGATGGCGGTGATATGGCTCAGCAGCCCCACGCGGTCGAGCGCCACAACCTCGACGTTCGCGCGGTAGGTGTCGCTCGACCGCGCCTGGCCCCAAGTGAGGGGATGCACTCGCTCAGGCTCTCGCTGCGCGCGGTGCTTCAGGTTCTTGCAGTCCGCGCGGTGGATCGCCAGCCCCTCGCCGCGGGTGATGTACCCCACGATGGGGTCGCCGGGCAGCGGGTTGCAGCAGCCCGCTCGCCGCGCTGCCAACCCCTGGATGTCCCCCAGAGACACCTGCGCCCGCGCCGTGGGCTCCTCCGCCGGCTCCGCCAGCTCGCGGAGTGACTCGATCTCCTCCGCCAGCGTCTCCGGCGGCCTCTCGCTCGGCACCAGCCGCTGCACTACCGTCTCCGGCTCGATCTCACCGAACCCCACCGCCGCCCACATCGAGTCCACGTCCGGCAGGTTGAAGGAGCTCGCGATCGCGGGCAGCGTGTCGAGGTTGATGCGGTTCCGCTCTCCCGGCGGCAGTCGCCGGATCGCCTTCTCCACCGCCTCCCGGCCCGCTGCGATGTTCTCCTCCCGCACCTGCGTGCGCAGGTATCGCCGGACCTTGCTCTTCGCGCTCGAGGCGACGATCAGCTTCAGCCAGTCCAGGCTCGGCCGGGCATGGGGGTGGGTGATGATCTCGACGATGTCGCCGTTCCGGAACTTGTAGTCGAGGGGAACCAACTTGCCGTTCACCTTCGCCCCGGCGCAGTGGCTGCCCACGTCGGTGTGGATGCGGTAGGCGAAGTCCAGCGGCCCCGCCCCGGCCGGCAGGTCGATGACATCCCACTGCGGCGTGAACACGAACACCTGGTCCTTGAACAAGTCCAGCCGCACCAGCTCCAGCCATTCGTGCTTCTCCGGCAGTTGCGTCTCCAGGTCGGCGAGCTGCTGCAGCCATTCCAGCATCTGCTCGTCGAACCGGCTGGGCCGACCGCCCTCCTTGTACCGCCAGTGGGCGGCGATCCCGTGGTCGGCCACCCGGTGCATCTCGTGGGTGCGAATCTGCACCTCCATCGTCTGACCGTCGAGGCCCAGCACCTTCGTGTGCAGCGACTGGTAGCCGTTGCTCTTCGGTTTGGCGATGTAGTCCGAGAACTGCCCGGTGATCGGCAGCCAGAGCTTGTGCACGATCCCCACCGCGGCGTAGCACTCCGGCACCGTGTCCACGAGCACCCGCAGCGCGGCCAGGTCCCCCAGGTGCTCGAAGTCGATCGACTGCTTCAGCATCTTTTGGTAGATGCTGAAGAAGTGCTTGGGCCGGCCCTCCACCCTCGCCGCGATGTCCGCCTCGGAGAGCGCGGCCTGTAGCTCCGCCGTCGCCCGCATGATGAACGCCTCCCGCTCCTCGCGGTTGGCGCCGATCCGCCCGGCGATCTCGTCGTAGGCCCCCGGTTCGAGCACCTTGAACGCCAGGTCCTCCAGCTCCCACTTCAGCCGCCGCACGCCCAGCCGGTGAGCCAGGGGCGCGTAGATGAACAGCGTCTCCTCGGCGATCACCCGCTGTCGATCCTCGGCCAGCGGGCTGATCGTGCGCATGTTGTGCAGCCGGTCGCCCAGCTTGATGAGGATCACGCGCACATCGTCCGCCATCGCCACGAACATCTTGCGCAGGTTGCTCGCCTGCTCTTCCTGGCGGGTGCGGAAGTTCGCTCGGGTCAGCTTCGTGACGCCCTCTACGAGGCCGCGGATGGGCGCCCCGAACTCAAGCTCCAGGTCCCCGGGCTGCACCGCCGTGTCCTCCAGCACGTCGTGCAGGAGGCCTGCGGCCACGGTAGGTGGGTCGGACTCGATCTCTCCGAGGATGCCACCGACTTCGAGGGGGTGCTGAACGTAGGGGGCGCCGTCGAGGCGTAGCTGGCCCGCATGGGCCGTGGCCGCGAAGTCATAGGCATGGGGCAGCAGCGCCGGGTCGGCCCCCGGCCAGTACTTCCGAACGAGCTGGTTCAGCGCGGAGATAACCATGTGCCACCTCGACGGCAGGTGACGGGTGACAGGTGACAGGTGACAACACGACAACGGGCCCCGGCACACCTGCCCGACGGCTAGCCATCGTGTGCGCCCAGAGCGCCGACCAGCCCGTTGAGCATCCTCAGGACCTCGCCCGTCTGCTGCAGCAGGCCCTCCGCCTTCTCCCGGTCCAGGAGGTCGAGGTCGGCCGCGAGGAGCAATTGGGTCTCGAGTTCGCACGCGGACCCTCGGGCCACGATCACGAACTGCCGGAAGTCCTTGCGCGTGGCGCGGCCTCTTCCCTCTGCCAGATTGGAGGGGATTGCCACTGCCGCCCTGCGGATCTGGCTCGTGAGCCCATACGCCTCCGCCCTCGGGAAGCTGCCGGTGGCAAGGTAAGCGGCCCTTGCCAGAGCCATCGCCTTCTGCCAGACGAGCAAGTCCTTCACGTCCGTTGGAGCGCTCGGCAGATCGGCATCGCCTGGGGTGCTGGAGGCGGGTCTCATGCCGTTCCTGTCACCTGTCACCTATCACCTACCGTCACTCCAACTTCGTATGCCTCGCCCGCATGTCTTCCTCGGTCGTGCCCAGGCGTTCCATGAGGGTCATGATGGTGGCGTCGCAGGCGATGAGCAGGGCTTGCTCGTAGAGCGATCCCGGCGGCTGGATCGACTTCGCATGGTCCGAAACCGTGGTGATGGGGGTGTGGATCTCCACCGTGATGTCGCACTCCCGCCCCACCGGTGAGTCGGGGTGGGCCGTCAAGCAAGCCGTCTCGCAGCCCCGCTCCCTCGCCGCCTGCACGATGGCCAGCGTCGTGCGCGTCTGGCCCGAACCCGAGGCGACCACGAGCAGGTCCCCCGGCCCGATGGCCGGCGTGGTCGTCTCGCCGACCACGTACGCGTTCAGCCCGACGTGAACCAGCCGCATGGCGAAGGCCCTGATCATCAACCCGCTGCGGCCTTGGCCGCTGCAGAAGATGCCGTGCGCCAGGAGTAGCGCCTCCACCAGCCGCCCAAACTCCTCGGTGCTCGTGTGTGTCAGCGCATTCCGCACCTCATCCGTGATGTTGAGCGCGGCCTCCCGTGTCGTCATCGTCATCCGTCCTTCCCTTGCGACTGCCTCGCCTGTCACCTGCCGTCAGGCCTTGCCGTGCCTGTCACCTGTCACCTGTCACCTGTCGTTCCTTCGGCCCGGCCACGGTGATCACGCACCGGTCCAGGTCCAACAGCTCCTGCGCCGCGCGGCGCACGTCCTCCGCAGTGACCTGGCCGATTCGCGCTGCGTACTTCTCGTAGTTGTCATAGCCGAGACCGTACAGCTCATCCAGGGAAGCCGCCTGCGCGCGGGAGGCGTTGTCCTGTAGGCCGATCTCGTACTCCGCCGTGCACATCTGCTTCCCGCGGGCCAGCTCCTCGTCGGGCACGAGGGTCGTGCAGAGCTCGGTCACAACCTGCCGGACACTCGCGAGCACGTCCGGGACCTTGCCGGGCATGGTGGCCGCGAAGATGACGAACGCCCCCGGGTCGATCCCCGACTCCGAGTGCGCCTCCGCAGCGTAGACGAGTTGCTGCCGACGCAGAATGGTGTAGAGCCGACCGCCGGGCGATCCCTTGCCGGACATGACGGCGTCGAGCACGTCGATCGCATACCGACGAGGGTCCGACACCGTGACTCCGGGGAGACCGATGGTGACGATGGCCTGCTCCTGGTCCCTGTCGAGGCTCGCCTCGCGCTTGGTCTCGAGCCGCGGCTCGGCGGGCGGAGTCGGGTCCTCGCCCTTCCCGGGCTGCCAGTTGCCCAGGGCCTTCTCGATCGCGGCCTGCGCAGCCTGCGGGTCCACATCCCCGACGCATGCCAGCACCATGCGATTCGGTCGGCAGGTGCGCGCGTAGAAGTCGGCCACCCGCTCCCGCGCCAACGCCTTGATGCTCTCCTCGGTGCCCACGGCCTGGAGCCGGTACGGGTGCACGGTCCACATCGTCTCCTGGAACAGCTTCCGGGCCAGCCGGTACGGGTCGTCCTTCTGCGCCTCGATGGCTGCAAGCGTGAAGTGCCTCTGAGCCTCGAACTCCCTGGCGGGGAAGGTCGCGTTCATCAGCACATCGGCCATCAGTTCGAGTAGCCGGTCCAGATCCTCGGCCTTGCCCTTGGCCGAGACCCCCAGAGCGTTGCTGCCGGAGAAGGGGGAGAGGCCAGCCCCCAGATCCTCAACCGCCTGCGCCAACGCCTCCCGCGTGCGCTTCTTCGTTCCCCGCACCAGCATGTCGGCCGTGAACGCGCTGATGCCGTTGTCCTTCGCGGTCTCGAACCGCACCCCGCCCCTGGCAACGGCGATCAGTGCCACCGTGGGTGCGCTCCCCCTCTGTTGCACCAGCACTGTGAGCCCGTTCGGCAGCGTCTTCTTCACCGTGCGCGCCGGACCGGCTGCCTGCTCGACCTTGGCGGTCGCGGCCGTCGGCGCCTTTGGCGTCAGGATCGCGACGCACAGCCTTTCCGGTCGGCAGTACGCCCTCGCCACCCGCCGGACATCCTCCCGCGTGACCGCCCGAATGCCGGCCACGTACCGGTCGCTGAACAGCGGGTCGCCCGTGGTGACCAGGTCTGACCCCACGGTCTCGGCGAGGCCGTCGGTCGTCTCGCGCGCGTAGATGAGTTGCGCCTCCTTCTGTGTCTTCGCGCGAGCCAGCTCCTCGTTGGTGATGAGGCCCGTCCGACACCGCTCGATCTCCGCGAGGATGGCGCTCTCCGCTTCCGGCAGCTTCTCCGCCGGCAGCGTCGCCGAGATCACCAGGCACCCCGCATCGTACGCCGGGGTGTTCGACCAGACGCCGATGCCGTCAACCAGTTGCTTCTCCTCGCGCACGATCCGATCGAGCCGACTGCTCGCCCCGCTCCCGAGCACATCGGCCAAGACGTCCAGAGCGTACATGTCCGGGTTCAGCACGGGAACCGTCCGGTAGCCCAGCAGCACGTAGGCCTTCTCCAGGCGCGCATCGACCCGCACCTCCCGCCGCGCCGCCGTCTGTGGTGGCTCGGTAGGGAGGACAATCGTCGGCGGTGGCTGCCGCGGGATGGTCCCGAACAGCTCCCGGCACTTCGCGATCACCGCCTCGGGTGTCACATCCCCGGCGATCGACAGCACCACGTTGTCCGGCACGTAGCGCTCCGCGTGGTAAGCCACCAGCTCCTCGCGCGTTGTCTTCGCGAGCAGGTCGGCGTAGCCGATGATCGGGACCCGGACGGGGTGGACATGGAACATCGTCTCGTTGAACAGATCCCAGATCCGGCTCTCGGGCTGGTCGTTGTCCATGGCGATCTCGCGCAGGATCACGCCTCGCTCGTTGTCGAGCAGCTCGGCCGGGAAGCTCCCGTTGAAGACCACGTCCCCGGTCAAGGCCAGCGCCGTCTCCCAGTATGGGGTCGCCGTGGTCATGTAGTAGCAGCAGTGGTCGGTGGAGGTGTAGGCGTTCCCGGCGTTCCCAATGGCCTCGTTGGTGGCGTCGATCTCCGCCCTGGTGCGGGTCTTCGTGCCCATGTAGACCGTGTGCTCCAGGTAGTGGGAGAGCCCATGCCCGAGCAGCTCGCCCTCACAGATGCTGCCCGTCTTCACGTAGAACCGGACGGCCACCACCGGCGCGGCGTGGCTCTCAACCACCACGATCCGCAGCCCGTTCGTCAGCGTCGTCTGAACCGGCTTGACCTGCGCGCACATTCCCGCTGCCGCAACGACCAGCAGGAGCACGGCAAGCATGAGTGGCAACCGCCGCATGAGTAGCCTCCATGCATTCGAACGATCGGCACACCGATTCACAAAAGGGACGCCTTGGCAAACCCAAGCGTCCCTTCTCTTCTGCGTTCAGTTTAGCACAGGGTCAGGGGAGGGTCAACCGACGTGCGCCAAGGCGGTCGCCGTTCGTGCCCGCGGGTCTCCTGACCCGCAGACACTGACGGCGGTGACGGCCCTGCGGGTCGGAAGACCCGCGGGCAGTGCGCCTCGCAGCGCGATCATCCAGCGGGTTGGAGTCCCGCCGGGGGTACTCGTGTGACGTTCAGGCCCCTTCCGCGATGGCGGGGGACGGCGGCAGAAGGTCGTGAGTCGGAAGTCGCGAGCGCGCTTCCGCGAGGCGATCCGCAAGCGGACGCCGCGTCACGCCGGTCAGAAGCGCCCTAGACCGAGCCGCTGCACGGCGGCCCACCTGCAACGCAACCAGCGCGTGCAAGCGATGGTGACGCGGGTGAACCGCTACCTGCGCGGCTGGCATGGGTACTTCCACGGCGTGCGCTCCTCGTGGCAAGACCACCTCGACGACTTCGACCGCTACGTCCGGCAACGGCTGCGCAATGCGATCCTGGGGCGCTACGCCAAGGGCTGGTGGAACCAGCTCGTGGGCAACGCGCTCCTCGATCAGATCGGCCTGCTCAGTCTGACCCGGCGGCAAGCCGCTTACCCCTCCGGCCCTCTCCCGGCTCCGCCCACTGCGGGCGACCCAGGCGGGAGCCGTGTGCGGTAGTTCCGCACGCACGGTTCGAACGGGCAGGCCGGGCCGCAAGGCCCGGCTTGACCCAGTCAGAACGACCGGAGAGGGCATGGTCAGGCCGGCACGACGGCCAGGCCACGGTCGCCGCCCGCAGCCCTGAGACTTCGGTACAGGCTGCAGGTCCTGGGCCCCGGGAACCGGAACAAGAAGCGGCGTATCCTCTTCCCGGAGGCCTCACGATGGTAGCGGCTTCCGCTCTCCTCCTCAGCCTGATCGCCACGCCATCACCTGCCGGCGCACAGCCGGGCCTCGCCGAATGGGTGGCGGGCGAGGCCCAGCCGACGCCCGCGGCCGCGCTCGAGCTGATCCGGACGCGGCCGGGGTGGCTCCATGCCCGCTGGCGAGCCGTGGGCAGCGGGAAGTGGGAGGGTGGGCTGACCGGGTGGGATCGGGCGTCGGACGGGCTGGTCGCGGGCGGCACGGGGGATGGCCTGCTGACGGCCACCCTCAACGCCGGGCCGTGGAAGGGCGCGCTGCGGCTGAGGCTCATCTTGGCCGCGACGCGCGACGTGACGCAGCCCACTGAGATTGTGGTGAGCTGCCTGTTTCAGCCAACGGAGTGGCAGCGGCAGTTCTACCCGAAGCTGCCGTACCTGCAGCTACCGCCGGAGGCACAGGCAAGGTTGCGCTTCGTGGCGAGCCGCGACGACGCGACCGCTCCGGCCGATTCGCCCCACTGCCTCTTCTACCCCTTCGGCGTGCTGGAGAGCGCGCGCCGCTTCTTGCTGTGGGGCCAGGGCGACCTCGGCCGGTTTGCGGTGCTGACGCCGAACGCCGTCGAGCACGGCGTTCCCGGCCTGTCCTTCCGCCCGAAGACGCTGGCCCGGGGGCAGACAGTGGTGTTTGACCTGCTCCTGAAGGCCTTTCCCAAGCCGGAGTGCCGGTACCGCGACGTGCTGGCGTGGTATCTGCGGTCTGTGGAGAGCTCCGATCCGGTGGCGCACGACCTGTTCCCCTGGGATGGCCGACGGCACGCGCGGCGGCTGGCGGCCGGCAACCTGACCGGCGGCCTGGTCCGCCTGGGGCGGCCCGAGACGGAGGGGCCGCAGCTTCTCAATGACCTGCGGAGCCGCCGCGTCAGCAGCATCTGGTTCCAGGGCTGGGGATCGTGGGACGAGACCTACCCGACTGAGGGCACGTGGCTCACGGAGTACTGGAGCCGCTTCTCGGCCGCGCAGGTCCGCGACGAGATCGCCTGGGAGCGGCAGAATGGCCTGTTCCCGCTCCTCTACTGCCGCCAGTTCCTGACTGAGCAGGGGTTGCACGACGACCGCCCGCCGTTTCGCGACTGGATCGGCCGCGACGAGAACGGGAACCGCGAGGCATGGGGCGACTTCCCGGTGCCCGACCAGGCCGCGGCGGAGGTCGGCTTCCGCGTCCTACAGCAGAGCTGTGCCGACTTCGGGAACGACGCCTACCGCGCCTGGTATGAGAGCCGGATCAAGGCCTGCATGGACACCTACCGCCCGGCCGGAATCGCCTGGGACATGGGGTGGGGGGCGGGAGAGACGTGGGGGTACTCCCGGGGTAACCCGCGAGTACCGAATGGTCACGGCATGTTGCGCGTCCAGGCGGACCTGTGGGCGTGGCTTCGAGCGAAGCACCCGGGGATGCGCACGATCTCCAACGAAGCCCTGGGCACGCCCTCGCAGATGTTCTCCGATGGCATCCTGGCCGAGGGCGGGTTCGCGGTCGGGAAGACCGAGCTTGACTACGAGGCCGCCAAGGCGCTCGGGACGACCGTCATCAGCTTCGAGTACCCTGACCAGTACGCGCGCCGGCTGCGCGGGCTGCCGACCGAGTCTGCGCGCTACGTGCAGCTCCGCTACCGCGCGGTCGGCCTCGACACCACGGCCGGGCGCTACGTAGTCTACCCCTCGCAGGAGATCGTGGGCAAGGAAGGCCCGGCGATCGCCTGCAACCAGCTCCAGGCCGACGGCGAGTGGCACGTTGCGACCTTCGACATGCGTAACCTCCCGGTCGTCGCCGAGGTCAAGGGGCTGGCCTTCGGGATGGACGCGGGCACCGAGGAAGCCCATCTCTGGGTCGACTACCTCCGCTTCAGCGCCACTCCCGACGGGCCGCCGCTTCCTGTCGGGCCGGGCAGCTTCCCCTCGGGCATCGCCGTGGCCGACCTCGCCGCCTGGGAGGCGCGACCCGGCTGGGTGACCAACGCCGCGGCGGAGTACGGCGTGCGCAGCGACCAGGGGGCGCTGGAGTTCTCCGTCCACGGCGCCGGGCGAGGCATGAGCTGGTCCTTCTTCCCGGCCCGGGCCGAGCTGGCGCAGGAGTTCATGAAGGTGCTCAGCCTGGGGGCGTGCCTCGGCGCCGGATTGCGAGCGGAGTGGGGAACGCTGAACGCGTTCTCGGCGCAGGCGATGGCGCTGCCGCCGCTGGTCGGAAGCCATGACGTCGAGGTGAGCCCGGCATCGAGCCCGGTGACCGCATCGGCGTGGGGAGGGGATGGGAGGCTGCTCGTCGCGGCCTACAACGGCGCGAAGGAGGCGCAGGAGGTCAGTGTCGGTATCGCGGCTGAAGCAGCCCGGAAGGCGGGGGTCGGCGCTGGGCGGGAGGCAAGGGCCCACGTTCTAGGGAGGGATGGGCACGTCGTCGGGAAGGGGCCGGTCGGTGAGCGGTTGGCGGACGGGGGCGTGAGGCTGCGGGTGAGGCTGGAGGCGAGGGAGGGGATGCTGTGGGGAAACTGGGATTGGGAGCGTTGACGTGGCGCGGGCGCTCGGCGCGCTGCCCACCCTAACCACACCATGGGCCACCTCCCCGCCGCCCACAGCGACCCAGGCCCCCTGGAAGGCGCGGCGCCGCCCGCAGCCCGCTGCGGGAGTGAGCATCGAGGGAGGTTGGGGCAGCCATGCAGGGCGACCGATTCGTCGAGGGGTCACCGCGCTGCGCCGAAGGGGGGCGTGCGGTTGGGGAAGGGGGCGGCAAGCAGATGGCTCGGTGCCAGGGCCCGGGGAGGCGTTGCCTCATCGCCTTCTGCCTGGTCTGCGCCGCCCTGGTTCTGTGGGTGGGCGTGAGGATGGTCGCGATCGGGTACCTTAGCTGGTTCGGACAGCTCTACCGCCCTCCGCTCGCCGACCTTCCCGGTCTGCTAGGGCAACCGCCGAGCCGGTTCCGCCGGGAGTTCGGCCAGCCGATCTGCACCGGTGAGGACGACCCGAGGTGGGCAAGTACGCTGGGTGCGGTGAGCCAGGGCCCCACACCCAGGGGGCCGCACCCGCCGAAGTGGCGCTATGAGGCGTACTCCTACCGGGCGCGCGTCACTCTTGGTATCCGGCCCGAGGTCCGGGTCGTCGCGGCCTTCCGCTCGTCCACACGGCCGGAGGGATGGGAGGCCGCCGCAGTGAGTGGCTGGATCAGCGGCTACTTGGCGTTCCCAGACCAAGACGTGCAGCCCGTCGACCCGCGGACGACCGCCCAGGCCTTTGGCGTGCCCGCAAAGGGCCTCCCACGGGGCGACTGGGAGGGCGTGGCGTACTGCATCCAAGAGCCGCTGCCCAACGTCTACCGGGCCGTCGCGCAGTTCGAGCGGCGGGGCCGCGACACGCAGATGATATGCTACGCCACCCGCGCCGACGTTGTGGCCCTTCAGGGCGTCGAGTGGCTGGCCTGGGTGGCCATCGGTGACCTCCTCTCCAGGCCGGGGACGGTCGCCCTGTGCGAGCCAAGAGGTGAGCGCGTTAGGTGGAAGGGCCGCCCTTAGTACCGATCACCGGGTGAATCCCTGGTAGCCTGCAGGGGCTGCCGAAGGCGGGCCTGCGGCGGGGCCCAGCATGGTGGGAGGGCAACCTTATGGTCTCGCTATGTCTGTCGCTTGCAGCCGCCCTGTCGGCCTCGGCAGTTGCGGCGCCGGCCAACCTGTATGTGTCCCCGGAGGGCAGTGACGTCTGGACGGGGCGGAGCGCGGAGCCGAAGGCGCCGGGCGGGCCGCTCAAGACGCTCGCGGCGGCGAGGGAGGCCGTGCGGAAGCTGAAGGCGGGAGGGCAGCTCGGGGAGGGGGCGGTGGTGAATGTGCTGCCGGGGACGTACTACCTGAGCGAGACGTTCGCGCTCGGGCCGGAGGACTCGGGCACCGAGAAGGCGCCGGTCGTCTGGCGGAGCGTGGAGCCGGGGAAGGCGGTCCTGTACGGCGGGAGGCCGGTGACGGGTTGGCGACCGTACCAGGGGCAGATCCAGCAGTGCGACCTCCAGGCGAATGGGCTTGGCGGGCGCAAGTTCCGGCAGCTCTTCTTCCGGGGCGAGCGGCAGGTACTCGCGCGTTACCCGAACCTCGACCCGAAGGACCCGCACGGGGGCCAGTGGGCGTACGTGGCGGGAGCGCAGGGGGACGATCAGCGCACCGAGTTCTCCTACGGCGAGGACGAGGACCACAAGTGGGCGCACCCCGAGGATGGGGAGGTGCACATCTTCCCCTACTACGACTGGGCCTGGAACATCCTGCCCATCGCGAAGGTGGACTTCGAGCAGCGGAAGATCGCGGTCAAGGGCTCGGTGTCGTATGCGCTGCACATCGGGGACCGGTACTTCGTGGACGGCCTATTCGAGGAGCTGGACGCGCCAGGCGAGTGGTGCCTCGACTCGCGCACCGACACCCTCTACTTCTGGCCGCCGGCGGACCTGACCGAGCCGGTGGTGCTGCCGTTGGTGCAGGCGATCGTGTCGATTGGGAAGGCGGAGGGCATTGCCCTCCAGGGGTTCACCATCGAGGCGTGCGACGGCGAGGCGGTGACGATCAGCGAGTCGAAGCGCTGCACGATCGTCGGGAGCACGGTGCGGAACTGCGCGGGATGGGGGATCAGCATCTCGGGCGGGGAGTACAGCGGAGCGCGCGGGAACGATGTCTACCAGTGCGGGCGTGGCGGCATCGCCATCTCGGGCGGCGACCGGAAGACGCTCACCCCAGGCCACTGCTTCGCGGACAACAACTACGTGCACCACTGCGCCGCCATCTGGAAGACGTACGAGCCGGGCGTGACCGTGAATGGCGTCGGCAACGTGGTGAGTCACAACCTCATCCACGACTTCCCACACGCGGGGCTGCTCTTGGGCGGGAACGAGAACGTGGTCGAGTACAACGTCGTGCACCACGTGAACCTGCAGTCGGCGGATACGGGGGGCATCTACTTCTGCTCGCGCGACTGGACGCAGCGGGGGAATGTCGTCCGGCACAACATCTTCCACCACTGCGGGGGCTTCGGGAAGACGAACTCGTGGGCGCCGCTCTCCGGGGGGAAGGTGGAGTTCAAGTACCCGGGCTTTACGTGGGGCATCTACCTCGATGATCCCACGACCGGGACGCTCGTGTACGGGAACATCCTGTACAACGTGCCGGTGTGCGCGCTGCACAACCACGGTGGGCGCGACAACACGTGGGAGAACAACATCATCATCGATGCGCCCGCGCTGCAGGCGGGAATGCTGGACCCGAACTGGTCGGAGTGGCCGGACATCTACCGGCGGCTGAACGACATGCGGACGCCGGGGTCACCCTACCTGGAGAAGTACCCGGAGCTGGCCAAGTACACCGACACGCACCCCGAGGAGATGTCCGGGGTGAAGTTTCGGCGGAACATCGTGTACTACACGAAGGCCGGCACGGAATGGTGGCGCAAGGAGCGAGGGACGGGCGACACGATGCGGCTCTATGACATGTGGATGCGGCACGAGGATCTGGCGAAGAACGAGTGGCAGGGGAACTGCATCTACGCCGAGCCCGGGCTTGCGCTGCAGGTGAGCCTGGGGTTCTGGGGAGAGTCGGGGAAGCAACTGACCTGGGACGATTGGCGTGCGCTCGGGACGGACAAGGGGACGATCCTCGCCGACCCGAGGTTCGTCGATCCGGCGAAGCTCGACTTCCGGCTGAAGCCGGATTCCCCGGCCCTGAAGCTCGGTTTCCAGCCGATTCCCTTGGAGAAGATCGGGCCGTACGAAGACGCGGCGCGGGCGTCGTGGCCGATCAAGGAGGCGCCGGGGGCGGCGGCGCTGGGCGAGTTCACGACCGTTCGATACTACGAACCGCCACAGTACAAGCGCGTGAAGGCCGAGGAGTTCGTGGCGCGTCAGGGGATCGGCAGCTTCGTGGCCAAGGCCGCGGCGGGGCAGGAGGTGAGGGTTGCGTACTTCGGCGGGGGCCTGCACTGGGCGGATGGCTGGCGGAAGGGTGTGATGGACTGGCTGCGGGCGAAGTACGGGAAGGTCACCGAGATCGACGCGGGCATCTGCGACTGTGTGCGGGGGTCGGGGTTCAGCGTATGGCGCTTCGGGCACGACGTGCTGCGGCAGAAGCCGGACCTGGTGCTGATCGACTTCGCGAGCGACGACTTCCAGCTCGATCCCGCGAGCATCTACCGGAGCATCGAGGGCACGATCCGGCAGGCGTGGACGGCCGATCCGCGCATCGACATCGTGCTGCTGTACGCCTTCCGCGAGGGATACGAGAAGGACTACGCGGAGGGGTTGGACCCGGCAACGGTGTCGGCCTACGAGCGCGTGGCCGACCGGTACGGGGTGCCGAGCATCAACATGGGCTACCGCATCGCGCAGCTCGCGCAGGAGGGGAAGCTGGTCATCAGCGGCAAGGCCGACGCGGCGAAGCAGGCCGGGAAGCTGATCTTCACGGAGAGCGCGGTGTGGCCGAGCGCCGACGCGAACCGGGTGTACGCGGAGGTCATCACGGCGGCACTCGACACGTTGTGCGCCGGAGGCGCTTCGGCTGCGGCGCCGCACAAGCTACCGGAACCCCTTCAGCCCGACAACTACGACCAGGCGAAGCAGGCGGCGATCACGCCGGAGATGCTCAGCAAGGAGTGGCGGGAACTCGCCCCGGAGGACCCCTTGCGCCAGCGGTTCATCGGCAAGTTCGACACGATCTGGTACACGGACACGCCAGGGGCGACGTTGACCTTCAGGTTCAGGGGCACCGAGGCCAGCCTCTTCGACCTCATGGGACCGGACACGGGCCGGGTGAGGGTGACGGTGGATGGGCAGGACAAGGGAACGCAGCAGCAGGTCGATCCGTGGAGCTACTTCCAGCGGCTGGCAGCGATCCCCATCGCGAGCGGCCTGCCGGATACAGTGCACACGGTGAAGGTGGAGCTTCTCCCGGACGCGCCCGATCGGAGCGTCGCGATCGAAGCCGCGAAGAAGCAGGACAAGTACGACCCGAACCTGTTCCAGGGAGTGGCGCTGAGATTCGGGTGGATCAGGGTCAACGGGGAGGTCGTGCCGTAGCCGCGCGACCGTCCGCGGGCCGAGGCGGCGTCCGATTGCGGCACGGGCACGGGAGACGGTGCTCGCGGGTGGCGAGGTGTGCCGGTTCGCCATCCACTTGCCGGAGTAGCGGACGGGGTCGCGGAGCAGCTAGGCCCCCGCTGCCTTGTAGTGCCGGTAGCAGGCGAGGAGCATGTGGCTTCCCAGCAGCCGCTCCGCGGCTATGAGCAGCGACAGGTTGGCGCGAAGCGCGTACCGAACCGTCGGGAGCCCGACCCGTTTCCCGTTCACCCGGATGGCGACGTCCGCCACCGCACCGAAGGGCCGCCACATCTCCGAGATGTCCTGCCAACGGTAGGAGCACTTGCCCTTCCGAGTCCGCACCTCGATCCCCCGCCCATCGACCCGGATGCTGCTAGCCCCCTGACGCTTCTCCATGCGCCATAGCAGCGCTAGCCCCCCTGCCGTAGCGACCTGGAGGATCGCTAGCACAGCGACGCGCTCCCCTAAGGACATGGGACCGGGCATCAAGGCCATCGACAGGGATATGCAAACCCACATGACGAGCGCGGAGACCAGGATGAACCACACGAAGGCCGGCATTCGGGCCCGGCGCCGGACGTAGCCCAGGTACATGCGGGGTGGCTCGTTCAGCGCCGCCTCCAGCCCACGCCGCGCCGCAGACCAGTAGGCCCGCGTGGTGAGGATGAGATGACGGATGGGGACCCGGTGCCACTTCCCGCCGCACCGTAGCTTCACGCCATCAAAGGCGAGGAGAGGAATCGCGATCGTCTGGCCCGTGCGAGTGACCAGGGCGAACTCGCGCACGGTCAGAGGGATGCGGGCGATCTGGCCCCAGGCCCAACGCTGGGCGTGCTCGCCGCGACCGATGGTCACGCCGTCCGGGGCGAGCCGCACGTCGTTCCCGCGCCAACAGAGCCCTAGCCAGGCCCTGTAGGACCATCCGAGGAGGCCGACGCCGAATGAGGCGGCCACGCCGAGCAGTGCGAAGAACAGAGATGGGAGCGCGGCTCGCGCCTGCGGCGGGAGGTCCCCCGACCGGACTCCGCGCACCAGCCATACCACCAGGTGGCGCAACTCGGCCGGCATGACGGCCGCCATCCCGAGCACGCACAGTGACAGCATGATGAGGGCTGCGCATCCCGTGAGGCCACGGGCTTCGGCAACGGCCTCAGGATAGGCGCGTGGCTGCTCCATCTTCGCCAACCTCCTTCTGGATCACGCTCCGCCAGAGGGCCGTTGCAGTGAAGTTGCCGCTGTGGGGCCGATGGCGGCTTGGGCTACGCCTGGCCTTCGGCCGGGTCCGCCGGCCTGCCGGGCATGGGGTACCAGCCGTAGGCTGCCATGGCCTCGTGAAAGGCGAGGACGCTCGCCCACGGCACTTCGTCGGTGAGCGTGTGACAGGGGGCGGCGATGTAGCCGCCGCCGGGGGCCATGACGCGGAGGGTGTCGCGGACGCCCGCGATGACCTGCTCGGGCGTGGCGCGGGCGAGGACGCTCTGGGCGCCGATGCCGCCCCAGAAGGAGAGGTCGCGGCCGAACTCGCGCTTGAGGCAGGCGATGTCCATCGTCTCCGCCTGCACGGCTTCGAGGACGTCGATCCCGATCCCGATGAGATCGGGGATGAGGGGCGTCACGTGGCCGCAGCAGTGGAAGGCGATGCGCACGTCGGAGCGGATGGACCGGATCTGGTCGGCGAGTCGCTGGTGGCGGGGCCGGTACCATTCGCGGTACTGCTGGGGGCTCATCACGAGCGCGCGCTGGGTTCCGAGGTCGTCGCCCATCCACACGACATCGGCGCCCGCGGCGGCGTAGGCTCCATAGACCGAGGCCTTCCAGTCGGTGATGCGGTCAAGCAGCTCGCCGAAGTCCCCGGGGTTCTCGTAGGGGGCGACCATGGCAGCCGCGTCGCCGAGCCAGGCCTTGGCCTGCTCGAAGACACCGCACGCGTAGGCGCCACATACGGCGAGGCCGCGTGCATGGAGGACGCGCGTCGCGTCGGCGACCGCGGCGATGTCGGCGTCGGTGGGGCGAGGCGTCCAGTCACTGTCGGGCACGTCGTCGGGGCGAGGCGGGAACGGGAGGCTGACGTAGCGGACATCGTGGCCGAAGTGCTCGGCGAAGTCGACGTCTCCGACCTGTTCTCGCAGAACCTCGATGAGCTCGACCGAGGGCCGGAGGTTCAACGGCACGCGGTCAGGCTCCTGATGGTCAAGGGAGGTGAGGACGCGCTGGCGGGAGGTCATGGGTGGTGGTAGGAGCCATCGGCCCCCGGACTGGTTGGGCGGGGGCAACCTCGTGCATGAAGCTGATGGACCACGTTGGCCCGGCTGACCACCGAGCCAGGCAGGCCCCACCCCTATCCCGGTCGCAGGAGGCAGACTAGGATGTCGGGGAAGGACGCCAGCCGAGCGTCGCCTGTCATGAAGAGGTCGCAGTGAGCCTCGATGGCTGCAGCCAGGTGAAGAGCGTCTGGTGTCCGGTACCGGTGTTGTGCACGAATGTGCGCAGCGCGGTCACAGACGGCGGGAGTGAGACCGACACACACCAGGGCGGGTGAGGCGAAGAAGCCAGCGAAGTCCTGAAGCAGCCGGTCATCACCCAGGGCGAGGGGCTTGACTTGGCACTCCATGCGAACCAGGTCACTGATGACCTGGACCGCGTCATCCCCCGCCCGCTGGGCCACGCGCATCCTCAGCCGCGGCTTCTCTTCGGGAGTACCCTCGACGAGGGGTATGACAACACTCGCGTCGAGGTAGACGGCGAGCATCACTTCCGGCCCCCAGGCATGTCGAGGGTCGGTGGCGCATGGTCGCACCCGTCGGACCGCGGGGCCGCTGGCGGCCGGCCCTCATCCCACTCGTCGCGCAGTGCGTCCAGATCGGTCATGATCTCCGCCCACGGACGCCCCCTGTAGCCCCGGGCCTCCTGGGCCGTCCAGATGCTGCGGAGCGTGTCCGTCAGCGTCTCGCCGGGCGGAGCGGGCGACGAGACCGGCCGCAAGGTCGCGCAGACGCGACCGGGCGGCAGGTTCGGGTTCTCGTCCAGCACAAGCCGGCCATCCTCCATCACGGTGCCCTGAACGACGACCTCGATTGGTTTCATGCGTGTCGTACCCACCACTCTGGGCGGTGCTCGGCCACCCGATGGGGTCAGTATGCAGCGCAAGCGTGCCTCTGTCAACCCACTGGAGGGCGCGAGGGGCCGTGGCTACTGCCAGAACGCATACGCCGGGACGTGACGGATCATGGCGTAGATGATGCACAGGGCGCCAGTGCCCACATCGCCGAGGATCAGCCCATAGGCCACGATCGGGAGGGCGCGGACGCCGCGGAGGCCGATCCAGCGCGCGGTGACCGATTTGAGACTCCAGGCGATGAACATCGGGAACCACATATGGGCCATGTACCAGGTGGTCGAGAGCGCGAGGCCGGCCGGGTGGAGCGGCCAGCCGACCCACCGGCTGCGCAGGACCATGATGGTCCAGTAGGCGGCGAATCCGAGGGCGCCGGCACCGATCCGGGGCCAGGCGACCGGGGCGTCGGTGTTGATCCAGCCCGCGAGCTGGTACCAGGACTCGCCCGCGAACCAGGTGTGGAACGGGCCCCGGTAGGTGCCGAGGCCCCGGTTGTAGGAGAGGAAGAGCGTCCAGAACCAGGACCAGAGCAGGCCGAGCGAGATGAAGGGTGCGGTGGCGAGGAGCAGGCGGCGCCCGTCAAGGCCGGTGCGGGAGGCGAAGTACAAGGACTCGAACTGGTGGGGGAAGGGGATGTTCCGCATGCCACGGGTGAAGCCGAAGAAGACGCTGAGGGAGGTGAGGCTCTGCACGCCCAGGACTCGTGGTCCGAGGATGGTGCCCTGCAGCACCGTGGGGCCCATGCGCTCCAGCTCGTGCGTGGGCAGACCCATTTCCGCGCGGATGCGACCGATGATGACCGCCATCAGGAAGTACTGGGCGAAGAAGGCCACGGCGACCGGGAAGCTCAGGCGCGCGCTGACACCCGCCCACACGAGGAGGGCGAAGCCGGCGCCGAAGATGACCAGGGCGGCACGGTAGCTGATCGGCTCGCCCTCGTCGCGCTGCGCCGAGCGGAAGCCCCGGGCGACGAGGCCCCGAAGCTGGTGCCGCGCGGCCCACAGGGGGAAGCCGACGAGGGCGAGGTAGCTGCCGGTGGCGACGGTGTAGGGGCCGTCCCACTGCTGCTGGAACCCCAGCCACGAGGCCACGACCATCTCGACCCGCCAGAAGAGGAAGAAGAACCAGAGGGAGAGGCACAATTCGCCGGGCAGCAACAGCCCAAGGCCGATGATGAACGGATAGAGGCAGGTGTAGAGCATACCCGCCGCGGCATCCCATGGCCGGCCGAGCCCGGCGAGGAAGCGGCCGATGTCCAGGCGCGCATCCCACATGGCGGTCGGGATGGAGGGCACGGCGGGGTAGTAGGTGTGCAGGCCGCCGAGGGCGTTGATGACGATGGGCACGGCGGCAGCGCCCCAGAACACGGGGCTGCGGAGCCACGGGATTCGACGCTGGGCGAGCTCCATCGGCAGATGGACGATGGGAAAGCCCATCTTCTCCTGCTCGACCCAGCGCCTGCGAAGCAACTGGATGAGACCGATGGGGGCCGACCAGAGGATGGTCATGAAGGCCCACCAACGGAGCACCGGGCCAGCCCAGACGCGGAGGTTGTCGAGGTCGAGGATGCTGCTGCCGCCGTTCCAGATGCGGTCGAGGGCCTCCGGCTGGCCGACAGTGAACGCGGAAGGCACGTAGCGGAGGAAGAGGCTCTCCCAGTGGTTCTCAGGCGAGGCGAAGCGGGCGGCGCCCTGCATGGTCATGAAGGTGCACTGCATGCTGTCCATGCCCGCCCCACTCGTGGCCACGGCGATGAGGACCCACAGCGCGAGAAGCTCGGCAGGGCTGAAGGCGGCCGCGGGACGCCAGCGCATCAGGGCCTGGTTGAGGAGGCGCATGACCACGAGCAGGAAGAGCACGTTCCAGAAGAGCGCCACCAGCGTGGGGTCGAAGATGTTCCGCTCGTACGACATGAAGAGCACGAAGAAAGCGTTCAGGGGGACGAGCAGAGCGGCGAGCAGGAGGATGCGGGAGGTGACGCCCGCGCCGCGAGGGTCAGCGGAGACGGGCGCGGAGTCGAGGCCGTCGGCTGGGTCGGCCGTGCGTGGCACGTGCGGTAGGTTTCACAGCAACGCAGTCGGAACCTTCGTCGGCTGCCGTCTTCCGCTACCCCGCGAAGGGGGCGGTCGTCAGGTACCTGGCGCCGCTGTCGCCGAAGACGCCCACGATCCGCCGGTAGCCTTTCGCTGCCAGCTTCCGCGCTGCGGCGTAGACGGCCCCGGAGGACAGCCCGACGAACAAGCCATACTCGCGGGCGAGGTGGCGGGTGGCGGCGAAGGCCTCCTCGTCGCTCACGGGCACGCGCTCGTCCATGATCGAGACATCGAGGATGGGGGCCATGTACTGCTCCAAGGACATGAGCCCCTGGATGCCCGACTGCAGCTCGGCGGCGATGCCCGCGATCTTCACGTGCGGGAGTGTCTCGCGGAGCCGACGGCCGACGCCCATGATGGTGCCACCGGTGCCGATGCCGGCGACGAAGCAGTCAAGGTCGGGGCACTGCTGCACGACCTCCGCCCCGGTGGTCAGGTAGTGGGCTTCGGCATTGGTCGGGCGGGTGAACTGGCCGAGGAGGTAGTACTTCGGGTCCTGGGCCATCTCGGCCGCGCGGACGACGGCACCGTCGCACCCCTCTTCCGCCGGTGTGAGCACAAGCTCCGCCCCGAGCGCGCGTAGCGTGCGCTTGCGTTCCTCGCTCATCGCCTCGGACATGACGATCTGGGCGCGGTAGCCCTTGGCCGCGGCGACCGCTGCCAGGGCGATCCCGGTGTTGCCGCTGGTAGCTTCGAGCAGGACCTCCCCGGGCTGTAGGTCGCCGCTCGCCTCGGCGGACTCGATCATGTGGAGGGCGATGCGGTCCTTGAGCGAGCCGGTCGGGTTGTACCACTCCAACTTGGCGTGGAGCTCCGCATCGCCGGCCTCAGGTCCGAGCGGCACGCGGACGAGGGGAGTGTTCCCGGTGGCGAAGTGGCGGATGCTCGACATGGGGCTACTCGGGAATAGAGGGTGAGGGACGCACCTGGTGTACTACTGCATTCGCCGCCGGCAACCGAAGTCCCTTGCGTTGGAGGGAAGCCCGGGCCCCGCCGGCGAACCGTGCAGCACGACGCCGGCGAGGAGGCGGAAGGCACCGGGTCAGGGCAGCGCGCCGAGCCACGCTGCGCGGCCGCCCACGCAGGGACTGGTGCCGACGGCGACTTGGGCACGCGGGCGGCGGCCCTGGCGTGACGTGGAAGGGAGAGGGCAACATGCGAGTACGGCGTAAGGGGGATGTGGGACCGGTAGGCGACCCCGAACCGGCGGCCGCAAGGCGTGTGCCGCGCGAGGTGGCCGAGCGCCTGGGGGTTCTTCCGCTGGCAGTGGAGGACGACCACCTGATTCTCGGCACAGCCGACCCCGACAACGTGCTCGCGCTTGACGAAGTTGCTAAGCACGCCGGGGCGCGCATTGTCCCCGTGTGGCTGTCCGACCAGGAGATCCGCGCCGGGATCGAGCGGGTCTACTCGGAGATCAGGACGAGGCGCTCAGGCGACAAGGCGGGAGGGGACGGGGGCGGGGCGGAGGCGACCGAGCGCCTCCTCGCCCGTGACGCCGCGGCCAGCCTCGCCCGGACGGCACCCGCCATCCGCGCCGTCGACGAGATCATCCGCCTCGCGGCCTCCGAGCGGGCCAGCGACGTACACGTGGAGGCGCAGAAGAGCGGCGTCTACGTGCGCTTCCGCGTGGATGGCATCATGTACGATCGTCTCAAGCTACCCCTCGACATCCACCCAGCCCTCGTCTCGCGCCTGAAGATCATCTCGAACCTCGACATCGCCGAGCGACGCCTGCCACAGGACGGCCGCTTCGACAGGAAGGTGGGTAAGGACGAGTACGATGTGCGGGTGTCGGTGATCCCAACGACCGCGGGCGAGAAGGTCGTGCTGCGACTGCTCGCCAAAACGCAGGACATCATCGAGCTCGAGCAGCTCGGCATGGACCCCGACTGCCTGGCGATCGTGAAGAGAGAGCTGGAGCGGACCTATGGCATGATGCTGGTGACGGGGCCAACAGGCAGCGGGAAAACCACGACGCTGTATGCGGCCCTGAGCCGCATGGACTGTGTATCCCTGAATGTCGTGACCATCGAGGATCCGGTGGAGTATGAGTTCGCGCGCGTCTCGCAGATCCAGGTGCATCCGAAGATCGGTCTGGACTTCGCCGCCGCTCTGCGGCATGTCCTGCGACAGGACCCGGACGTCCTGATGATCGGCGAGATTCGCGATCCCGAGACCCTGAACATGGCGATCCGCTGCGGCCTCACGGGGCACATGGTTCTCTCGACGGTGCACTGCAACGATACCGCGGCCACGCCCGCGCGCCTGATCGACATGGGTGGGGAACCGTTCCTGATCGCCTCGTGTGTGACCGCGGTGGTGGCGCAGAGGCTGGTACGCTGCGTCTGTGCGAACTGCCGGGAGGAGTTCACGCCCTCAGCGGCGGTGTGCCAGACGCTGGGCCTCAACCCGGGTCCAGGGCGGGCCTGTCGCGGGGCGGGTTGCGAGACGTGTCGCGACACAGGCTACTACGGCCGCAAGGCGCTGTTCGAGGTGATGGCGGTTGATGACTCCATCCGCGACGCGATCACCGCCGGCCAGCCTGCCTCGGCCATTCGGGCGATGATCCGCGCGGCCGGCGTGCCCAGCCTGCGCGATAGCGGCATCCGCATGGCCTCCCAGGGCATCACGACCTTCGAGGAGGTCCTGCGGGTGACCCAGATGGACTGACGACCTCGCCCCGGCCCCTGACCGCCGCGTCGCCCGGGCTTGCCGCACCTGAGCGAGCGACTACCCCCGATACGTCCGGTGGTACTCCTCAACCGCGTCAAGGCGGGCCGCGTCCCGATTCGGGTCCGGCCTCGTCTCCGGGAGCGGTTTCCCGCGCTCGTCGCGCTCAAAGGGGTTGCCTGGCGGGAGGTAGCTGGCCGGCACGTCCTCGAACGTGACAACCCCGGGATCCGGGCGAGGCTGGAGGCCCGCCTCGCTTCCAGGGGGGTAGGGGTCCAGCTCAACCGTGAAGCGCTCCGGCCGGTGGCCCTCGAGCGGCTTCACGGGCGCGAACTCGAGCACCCAGTAGCCGCGCTCCGCTCCGTACACTGGCATCTCGGCGTAGGGGCGGCCCTCGTCGTCGATGAGCCGGCCCCGTGGCGGGCCCGCCTCGTTGGGGGTGCCGTCGGCGAGGAGCTGTCGAGACACGGAGACGATGACATCCCCGTCGTCCCGCACGTCCACAGCGTGCAGCGTCAGCCGCCACTCGCCCGCGGCCGCTTTCCCCAGGACCTGGTCCCGCCGGTGAAGCCACCAGTCCCGCACCACAGTGTAGGTGCCTGGTGGTGGCACGAAGGTGAAGCGGTCATCGGGGATGGCTACGTCGTATTCGATGGGAGAGAACCGCGCCACTGACGGGGCCTGACCGCTCCTCTGCTGGCGGCCCTCGAGGCCGATGAGCCTTCCCGTTGCCGCATCGAGGGTGAAGACGGTCTGCCCGTGCTGGCCTCCTCCGGTCACCACGTACCGCAATACGGCGCGGCCACGTTCGTCCACGCCCTGCTCCTCACGGAAGACGCCACCGCGGTTCGTGGCGTCGCGGCGGACCTCGGAGGCGATCATCTGCGGGTAGAGCACAAGCTGCGCGAAGTCGTGCGCCGGGGAACCGACTGAGCCCTCGGTCACCTCGAGCAGCTTCGAGCGTGAGCTGTACTCCCAGAGGGTGTCGCCGTCTTGCACGGTGATGCTTGTGGCAGCGTCGCCCTTGCCGGTGGAGGTGTCCTCCAGTCGGAACCGCTTGCCGCCGGCGATCCAGAACTCGATCCGGCGGTGATCGCCGGGGCCGTCGATGGTGGCCACCATGTGGACCGTCTTCGCGTTCTTCAGGTCATCGAGGGCCTGAGCCAGCGCGTCCTGCCGCTCGCCGCGCGTCGAGAGGAAGACGGCCGCCAGAGCGACGGCTACCGCTATGGCAAGACCCCAACGAACCGACCTCAGACCGGTTACCCCTGCGTCCCGCGCGGGAGTGGGTGTCGCACTCGCGGCCAAGGCGAGCAGCTTGCCCCGGAGGTCCGCAGGCGGCAGATGCCGCGGCAGATCGCGCAGGCCCCGGTTGATGGTGCTGACGTCCTCCATGGCGGCGTGGCAGGCGGAGCAAGTCCGCGCGTGGATGAGCCTTCGCAGGCGGGCAGAGATGCCCGGATGATCGTGCAGTCCGTCGGCGAACTCAGCGCAGTTCATCGTCATCCCCCTTCCATTCTCGTAGCGACCGCCTCAGCATCGAGAACCCGGTGGCGAGGCGGGACTTGGCGGTGCCGAGGGGGACATCCAGGGCCTCGGCCACCTCACGCAACGTCAGACCCTCGAGGTTGTGGAGAGCGATCACCTCGCGGTAGAGCTCGGGAAGCTGTAGGACGGCGCCGCGGACCGCCTGGCGCATCTCGTCGCGGGCGAGGTCGGAGAGCGGGTCCGGGCTGGGGTCGGGCAGGGCCTCGCCGGCCTCCCCGAGTGACACAACGCCGGCACCCCTGCGTCTCGGGTGCTGACGGTACACGTTCAGGGCGATCGTGAAGACCCAGGCGCGGAGCGACGCCGACCGGCGGGCGTCGGGGGGGTGCTGCCAGATGGAGAGGAAGGTCTCCTCGGTAAGATCGCCGGCGAGGGAGGTGTCACGGCTCAGCCAGCAGAGGTAGTCGTAGACGCCGGCGTGGAAGCGGTCGACAAGGCGCGTGGAGGCCCTCAGGTCCTGACGCGCCTCGTCGGAAGCTGCCGTCAACGCCGCGCCGTTCATGGTGGAGTGGTCCGCCCTTCCGCGTTCGCGCTGGGTCTGGACATTCCACCCATACATGTGCACCGCGCGGTGATGTGGTTCGGTCACGGAGGACCGGCGCCGAGGGCGATGCTCAGCATCCAGCATTCAGCACTCAGCACTCAGCACTCAGCACTCCCTACTTCACGGGGACCTGCAGCTCGGCCACCTGCTTCATGGGGTCGGGGTCGGGTGTGCCATAGATGATTATGAAGGGCGCTCCCGCCATCGGCAGGTTCTGGGCCATGACCCACTGCATGAGGCGCGCGAAGGAGAGCTCCACGTCCTGCATGGGGCCCTTGTGGTACGTGTAGGCGACCTGGGTCGCCGCCAGCTTGGCGATGCTGAGGGGGGCGTCGGGCTGCAGATCCTCCGGCGTAGGTTGCTCGATGATGGGGATACGGATCTGCAGCGTCATGCTGCCGTCGGCCGGCGGGGGGAGGGGGCTGACCACGGCAACTTGGATGGACCCAAGCGGCGTGAAGCCGGCGTCGGCTACCTGGGTGAGGAGGTCCTGGATGGCCGTGCCCACCGCCTCCTCTCCCTGGCCCGGCACGCCAGGCTTGACCTGGACCTCAGCCACGGCGGCGTAGACCTCGTCGGAGGTCTTGACCCCGGTCTGCATCTCCCGCTGGGGGGCTTGCTGGGACAATGCGGCAGCGGCGAGCATCATGATGATGAGGAGGGCGAGCGTCAGGGGAATGGGTCTCATGGGAGGCGCCTCCGGTGCGGAGTGTTGAGCAACGGCGGTCGCGGTTCGTGACCGCTCCTGCAAGACGGCAACGGCAGTGTCGGTCGGAGGACCGACCGACCTACGCGAACGGCTGGACGGCTGGCGAGTCGCGGAGCGACTCGCCTACGCGATCTGGACCCAGCGCCCCTTCTCGGCGCCGGGGAGGTTGCACGTCCTGATGCGCCCATGGTCAATGGCTGGGGCGGCGGATTCGTCGGCTGCCACGGAGCGGTCGACGACGATGACATGGACGATCGGCATGCCCTGCGCCGCGGCCCGCTCCACACTCAGGGCAGTGCCCCCGAGGCCGCGGGCGGGCTGGCCATCCCACAAGGCCAGGAGCACGTCACTCTCGTCGACGATGTAACTATCTGCCGACTCATAGGCTCCGGCGCGCGTGGGCCGACGCGGTGCCTCCAGGACCGCGGAGGCCCGGTCGAGCAGGAAGGCAAAGTGAGCCCTGGAGGCCTCGCTCTGGAAGTCCTTGGCGAACTCCTCGCGATCGAGGGGGAGGGAGACGATCAGCCCTGCGCCGGCCCGGCGCAGCACGGCCTCTGCCCCCAGTCGCGCCGCCCCCTCCGACAGAGCCGACATGGCCACCGGGCGGCGTTCGGGGAAGGCTCTCTCGATGTGGTCTAGCGCGGCGTTCAGGGCCGCCTCGAGGCGGCTGACGCCGCCCAGGAAGCGATGCCCGACGACACCCACGCGGAGCTGCGTGTCTTCGCGCTGATGGTCGAGGTACTGACGCACCTCCGCGAGCGGGGTCACACGCTCGGCGTTGTAGCCCGCGCGCCGGAGGATGGCCGGCAGGTCGCGGATGAAGTCGCAGTTGTCCTTCCTCTGCGGTCCAGTCAGCTTCGACCACGGCAGCATCGACGCGTTGGTCTTGGCCTCCTTGTCTGTGTCGCCGGGGCCCCAGCGCCATCCGGCGGCGCGACGCTCGCGCCGCCAGCGTTCGTGTTCGAGTCGGGCGAGCCACTCTATGTCGTCACGGCTGAACCTGGTGCGTCCCCTGCCCTGGGCAGGGACCACGCGGAAGCCGGCGGCGGCGAGGCGGTTCACGATGTCGCGCACGTGGGCTCGGTTGTCCTCTTGCTGCTGGGTTGGCAAGTGCCCGTAGGGTCGGAGGCCCTTGTCGGGGTGGCGTCTGCGGTAGGCCTCGTGAACGCCCTTGGCGAGCACTTCAAGCACGTCCTCATCCTCGAGGTCGTCCAGGTCGGGTCGCTGGACGAGGTCCAGGAAGCCGGGCCCGTCCACATGGAGATCCAACTGCCTCTCAGCGGGCAGGCAGGAGCGCTCATACGACCTCCGGCCGGCGAGCGAACTCATGCCGACGATCGCTTCGATGGAGCGGACGCCGTGTCGGTAGTCAGGGGTGTGCAGGAAGGCGCGGAGAACGCCGGGGTCGACGCCGAGGGACCCGTCCTCACGCAGCAGATCCCCCGCGTTGTCGCGCAGGACGTTCGACAGGATGACCGCCCGGCGGATGAGGTATCGCGGGTCGGAGTGGGGATCGGGGTGGCCGTTCGGGCCGAGGATGTCCACGAAGCCCTTGAGGCGGCTGACGAAGTCGGGAGCCTTGGCCTGAACGGCCACGGGGTTCCTCAGCCGGTCAACGAAGTCGGACATGGAGGCGCAAGTACCGCCGGCGAAGACGAAGATGGCGCGACCGATCTCATGGGTGATCTGCTTGTCCTGGAAGCGGCCGTCCTGCATGGGAGCCAGGAAGTAGCGCAGCCAGCCGAGTTCCTGGTCGTCGAGCCGAGTGTCGAACTCGTCCCAGAAGACCAGCGGCATCCGGCCGGAAATGGCGACGTCGCGCACCTGGTGGAGGGCATCGACGATCTGGTCGGGGCCGCTGAACTGGGAGAGGTTGAAGGTGCACTCCTTGATCTCCTTGATCGCCGCCGGAACGGGGATGGAGGCAGCCACCTGTTTGACCCCAAAGGACTTGCCGGAGCCGGGCGGACCGAAGACTGCGATGGAGAGGGGGTTCTTGAGGGTGGCCTGGCAGTAGCCGGCGATGAGGGCTCGGATGCTGCTCAAGCCTTCGACCTCACGCCGGTCGGCAGTGACGAGTCTGCCGAAGCGACCGAGAGGCACGTCCCGGAGAGTCGCCTCCGGGCCCTGCTTGACGATGAGCCTGGCGACTTTGTGGATGGTGCCGATCGTGTCGCCCTTCTCGTGGGGCGGGCCGGCGCACTTGTCGTCGAGGATTGACCAGTAGGGGTCGTAGGCATACGCTCGTTCGAGGCCAACCGGGGACGGGACACGGGCCGATGAGAGCCGCGAAGAAGGGGGCTGGCCGATCTGCGGCACGACCATGTCCAGGGGAAAGTGGAGGCCCTCAAGCGGCTTGCCGCTGGTGTGGGAGCCGTAGCCGTCCTCGAGCAGCTGGCGCATCACGCCGACACCGGAGCGGAGACCCGCCGCGAGGTCGGGAGCCTGCGGTTCCAGGAGCAGCTCGCGCGCGATCGCGCCGGCCAAGCAGGTGGTGTAGCCGAGGACCCGCCCCCTGATGACCTCACCCCACATCCCCTCGGTCTCCCTCGTGTCGAAGAAGATGGTACAGTCCCACTGGGGCGGGCCATCTGGCTCGTCCGCGTGGTCACGGCGCGAGAGCAGCAGCGCGCCGGAGGGGCCAAACGAAACGACCACGTGCCGGCAGCGTGACAGGGCATTGACGCGGGGGTTGCGCGTGAGCTCCCAGAATACGTCCTGGGCGGTTCGCTCCCACGATAGGCCTCGGCTCACGTGGACCTCCGTGCGCCGGAGGTCGTTGACCTCCATCACAACCACCAGGTGGTCACCGTAGCCGCGCACCAGTCGGTCCCACAGCGACCCCTGGGCAACGGGGCTGGCCATCTTGCACAGGACCCAACCTCGATGCTTCTCGTGCCGGACTGCCCGGGGCCAGGCGTTGCGACGGTCGCGGAAGCCGAGGCCCGCATCATCCAGCACGACCAGCGCGGCCCGAGGTGGGTCTGCGGACAGACGGAGGGGAGGGGCTGGTGCTCGGCGGACCTTGCCTGTGAGTTGGTAGTCTCCGCCCTGGCCACCCGCTTCGTCGAACCCCAGGAACTCCTCGACCCGCCACACAGTCTGGGCGCCGTCCTTGCCCTTGGCGTCCGTCTCAACCGGGATCCACATGGCGTAGGAGTGATGAAAACGCTGGTCTTCCGGGCAGCGGGGCTGCTCGTGAGGGTCTGGCCGAGCGACGGTGTAGCCGGTTCCGTTCTCGAGGTTCAGTCGCTCGACGACGCCAGCGACCACATCGGCCAGCAAAGCCGCGCCGCCCCACTGCCAGGAGGCCCGCATGGCGTCTTCGGCGTTCCAGGTCAGCACCTGCTGGGTCGTCTTTCTCACCCGAGCGACGTTCCAGTCGATCGTCACGTCGCCTGCGACCACCACGTGGCTCGGCTGCTTGGGCATGGGCCGTCCCTCCCTGGCCGGCGACCCGCAGGCGGACACACGCGAACGCCCGGCCGCCCGGTTACACTCTCGGTCTTCGGCGTTCGTGGTCGCGAAGCGGGCTACTTCACCGCCACCTGGAGCTCCGCGAGCATCGAGTCGTCTTCCGCCGTCGGGGCTTTGTAGATGACGAGGGTCGGCAGCCCCGCGACTTCCCTGCCCTGGGCCATGGCCCAGTTGTACAGGCGGAAGAACCCGTTCTGCAGTTCCTGCATCCCGCCCGTGTGGTAGGTGTAGGCGACCTGGGCCGGGTCCTGCTTCACAACCTTGACGCCGCCGCCGCCGTTCAGGTCATCCGCGGTGCCCACCTCGATGATGGGCAGTTGGATCTGCAACGTAACCTTGCCGGCGGGATCGGGCGGGAAGACGCCGGCAATCGAGACCTGGGCGGGGCCGAGGGGGGTCAGGCCGGCCTTCTTGGTGTCCTCGGCGAGCTTCACCAGCGCCTCGGGCAGGGCCTGTCGGGCATTCGCGAGCTCGGCCATGGCGAAGCTGAGCTCGGTCATGGTGGCATACGATTCGCCGGTGGTCTTGATGCCGGTCTGGATCTCGCGCTGTGGGGCCTGACTCCAGACCCCCGCCGCAAGGACGGAGAGGGCAACGACGAGGACGGCGACGAGCAGGGTTCTCATGGGTGGGATCTCCTGGTGACGGCATTCCGGCGAGTCGCAGAGCGGCTCGCCTACGTGGACGGAACGGCAACGGCGGTCGCGGTTGGAACCGCTCCCACAACGGCTAGTACACAGGGCGGCGGCCATGGGTTTCGGGTCGCTACTGCCAGAACATGTAGCTTGGCAGGCCCATGGCGATGCTGACGATGTTCAGGATGCTGCCCACCACGAACTGGCCCAGGATGAGTCCCAGGAAGAAGGGGATCATCCGGCGCAGCAGTTTGAACGTTCCATAGCGGAGCAGGACGACCTTCAGGACCCAGGCGATGAGCAGGGGCATCCAGACAAGGTTCATCTCCCAGCTGCCGGAGATGGCGAATCCGAGTGGGTGGAAGGGCCAGTTGGCGAACCGGAGGCGCATGGTCTCGAGGACGAAGGTGAAGGCCAGACCCACGCCGACCGCCGCGGTCGACATCCAGTTGGGCGCGGTGGGGGCACCGATCCAGGAGGCGAGCCGATTGTACGCCTCCGGGCCGAAGGTGCCCGACTTGGCGGCGGCGCCGTAGGTGTATTGCAGGTGCAGCATGGCCCAGAAGGCCGCCGCGGTACCGGCGACGATCGCGATGGTCTGGGCCACGAACTGCAGCCGCAGCGGGCTCTCCGTGCGGTCGGAGAGCTTGAAGGCCTCCAGCTGGAAAGGCATGGGGTGATTGCGGTAGGCGCGGTTGAACCAGAAGTAGAGGGAGAAGATGGTGAGGTCCCGGTCGGTGAAGCTGCGGCTGCCGGCGGCGAGGGGGAGGACGGTGTCCGGGCCCACGAAGTGGAGGTCATGCACCGGGGCCCCGAACTGGACCCGCATGCGCGTGATGGCGAGCGAGAGGCCATAATAGATCACGAAGAACGCCACGCCGACCCAGGCTCTCATGCCCGCGGCGGCGCTGAACCAGACGAGCGTCACGAAGCCGGCAACCGCGAGTCCCACCGCCCAGCGGTAGGGGAGGGGCTCGCGTCGGTCATCGAGCAGCTGCGCGTCGGCCCGGACGGAGACCGTCGCCTGCGCCCCGGGCCCCTGGAACGTGCGCTTCAGGATGCCGGCGATGAACCGGCGGCTCGTCCAGAGCCCGTAGAGGCAGAACATCGCATAGGCGCCGAACGCCTGCTCGTTGATGAAGGGGAACTGGGGAATGTCGGCCCAGCCCACCGCGGTGGAGACGATGCGCTCGACCTTCCAGAAGAGGTAGAAGAACCAACAGGAGAAGAGGAAGTCGGTGGGCATGAGGACGCCCAGGCCGATCATGAAGGGGTAGAAGGACCGTGGCGTCCAGCCAATGGCGTTCCACGGGCGGGCCGTGAAGTAGACCGAGAGGTCGAAATGCTCGATGGGGATGCGCGGCATGGACGGGATGTGGAAGGCGAAGCTGTTCCAGGTGTCGATCCCGGCGGTGAGGCCGAAGCCGACCCAGAAGACATAGTTGCGGAAGAGGTCAGCGCGGGGCCGGCTGATCTCGAGGGGAAGCGCCACCAGCGGGCACATCAGGTGCTCGCGGTCCAGCCACTGCCGCCGCAGGGCGGAGTTGATGGCGAGCATGACCAGCAGGAGAACGACGATCAGGAGGCTCCAGGCGAGCACTGGCCGGACCCACCCGCGCAGAATCCACCACTGGTAGAGGTTGGTGGAGCCCTCGTAGTAGCCCCGCAGGATGCTCTCATCGCGCACGGAGAGCCAGGGGGGGATGCTCTTCATGAAGAGGGCTTCCCAGTTGTTCGCGGGCGTGGCATACTGGAACGGCCACGACATCATGGGGGTGAGGACCTGGATGCCATCGTGGCCGGCGATGCACGATCCGATGCAGATCATGCTGTAGGTGGTCAGCAGTTCCGCCTGGGTGAGGCCGTGTCGGGGGGCGAGCTTCGCCAGGAGGGCATTGGCGGCCGTCAGGACGAGCAGGATGAAGATGGCGTTAAACAGGAGGGAGACCGTCGTGGGGTGCGCGGAGTAGCGCACGATCTCCATCTGGATGAGCCAGTAGGCGTTCAGCGGCATCAGGATGAGGGCCAGGCCGACTGAACGCCAGGTCACGCCGCGCAACGGGGTGAAGCCCTCCATCTACGGGTCAAGCCGAACGGGATGGCATTCGCGGCGCGTCCCAGTGACACCTTCAAGCGAGGCTGGTCGGGACGGCTTGACCGGCCGGGGAGAGAGGGGTACCATACCGACACAGAGTGCCGGCATGGAGGCATGGCAATGGTGGGAACCCAAGTGCAGTTCACGGAGGAACAGCTAGCGACCTTGCGGCAGACCGCCGCGAAAAGGGGAGCCTCGGTGTCCCAGGTGGTCCGGCAGGGAGTCGAGCGCATCATCGAGGATGACCGTGGGCCGAGCCAAGAGGAGTTGTGGCGAAGGGCGCGTCAGACCATGGGCGCCTTCGCCAGCGACACGGGCGATCTGCCGGAGCGGCACGACGAGTACTTCGCAGAGGCCTGCGGGCAATGAGCGCATTTCCGGATGCCTCCGCCTTGCTGACGCTCATGGACACGCGAGCGGCTGCGAACGAGGCAATGTGGGGTGAACTCGAGAGAGCGCGGCAGGCGGACGAGCGGCTGTTCACGGCGGCCTACGTCGTCGTGGAAGCGTCGGCCGTTGTCCAACCCCCGAGCTAGTGCTCGTGCCCGTGTTCCTGTTGCCCGGCCGCTGCCTTCTGCTCGAGGGCCTTCTTCTCCTCAAGGGCCAGGGGTTCGAGCTTGGGCTCGATCTTGAGGGCTTGCTGGTAGGTGCGGCCGCCGAGCTCGGAGAGCGCCAGGATGCCTTCGCGGCGGGTGGCGGCCCGCTTGGGCGCCAGGCGGTCGGTGCCGCCGAAGGCCAGCCGGATGGTTTTCCCCCCGGTCACGTCCGCCAGCACCGCCGCCAGGCACTCGTCGGAGACGAGGTCGGCGTCCTTGAGGAAGGTCCTCAGCTGGACCCGTAAGGTGTTGTAATCGGCCGGGTCAGCCACGACGGCGCGCTTGCCGAGGTCGATGCCATTCCGCAGGAGGATGAACCACTCGCGGGTCAGGTTCCGGTCATAGCCGAGGTCCGACGACTGCTGCGACCCGACCACGCATCCGGCATCGACCATCCCCTGGACGTACGGGAAGCAGGCCACCGTGGGCTGCACGTCGATGAAGGCAGGGACTTCACCGGGCGAGGCGAGGGGAATCTGCTTGGCAGGCTGGTCGCGGAAGAAGATGTCGTTCGCTCTGACCAGCCAGGTGATGAAGTCGGCGCGGCGTAGGGTGGCGTCGGGGCGGAAAACCCCCTTCGCGACGTCGAGGACCCCGAGTTGCACCAAGCCTGCCGCCACGTCGGCAGCGGGATCGCCTTTGAGGTCCACGAACTCCGCCTTGGTTGCCACCGGGCGCAGGCGGGTGTCCAGGACAACGGCCTTTCGAGCTCCGAGTCGGCAACCTGACACGACCCACGTCAGCGCCAGGGCCGCCAGGACGAGCGCCAGCAGGCGGGACACATGTGTTGGACGGGCCGGCATGTGCGAATCCCTCCCGAGACCGAGCGGGTGTCCCCTCGCACGGGAACCCACACCTACTGTAACGCAAGAGGGCCCCGGAGAGGCCTCCGGGTTGCGGCAGCAGCGGGCACAGGCCCGCAGAGCCGTGGCGGACTCGCCGCGTACCGAGGCCCAGTCTCGGGCGACCAGGCCGAGCCACCGGAGCTGTGCTCAGAGCATCTGGCAATCGGTCACGATGAACTTCATGCCCGGTTCGAGGGGGAAGGAGCGGCGGACCTCGTGGCACCGGTCGACGAGGGGCTGGACCTGCTCGGGCGGCAGGGCCAGCAGCAGCATCTCGTTTGAGCCCGGCCAGATGGGTGTGCCCTCGCGGGTACTCCGCTGACCGGCTCCGTGTACGTTGGACCAGCGGGTCCACTGGCGGATGCCCAACTCCTCGAGCACCTTCATGACATCGTTGAGGACGCCGGAGTCGAGAATGGCGATGACGAGTTTCAATCTTCACCCCTGCCGCCGAGGCGACCGAGCATCGCGCGCAGGCTGGCGGTCAGCCGCTTGTAGCGGCGCTCGAAGCCGTCGGTGATCTTGTAGAAGGAGGGCACGATGAGGAGGCTGAGCAGAGTCGCGATCGCGGTGCCGCCGATGACAACGATGGCCATCGGTGCGCGGAACTCGGCACCCTCGCTCAGCGCGAGGGCGGTCGGCAGCATGCCCATGATGATGGCAATGGTCGTCATGAAGATGGGCCGCATCCGGGTCGGGCCGGCTTCCAGTAGCGCCTCGTCGGTGGACATCCCCCTCGCTCTGAGCGTGTTGGTGTAGTCGACGACCAGGATGGAGTTCTTGCCCACGATGCCGAACAGCATGATCATGCCGATGAGCGAGAAGATGGAGAGGGAGTTGCCCGTGACGGCGAGGGCGAGCATGGCGCCGCCCAGGGCCTGCGGCACGGTGAGCAGGACGTTCCAGGGCTGGAGAAGGTCGCAGTAGAGCGCTGCGGTGATCATGTAGACCAGGATGATGGCCAGGATCATGGCCTGGCCGATGGCCTGGAAGCTCTCCTTCATGCGCTGCGCTTCGCCGTACCAACGCCAGAAGACACCGGCCATCTTGCCCTGCTTGGTGAGTTCATCAATGATGGCGATGGTCTTCTCCTGAGCCGCGCCGGAGATGATGCCCTGGAGGTAGGAGGTGACCGTCACCGACCGCTCACGATTGGTGCGCTCGATACGGGCGGGTCCCGTCGAGAGGTAGACCTCCGCCACGTCCCCCAGACGCACGAGCTGGCCGGTTCGCGAGACCCCCACCAACAGATTGCGGACCGCGTTCAGATCTGACCGGTCGAACTCGGCCAACTGGACCCGGAGGTCGTACTCGTCGCCGGCCTCGCGGTACTGGCTGGACGTGTCGCCGGCATAGGCCGTTCGCAGTGCCATGGCGATCTGGGCGGCAGTGAGGCCCATGTCCGCCGCGCGCACCCGGTCGACGCGGGCGCGGACCTCAGGCCGACCCGGCTTGGCCGAGAGTTCGGGGTAGAGGAGGCCGGGCGTCTGCTTCATCCCGGCCACGAGGGCCGCCGCCGCGGCGTCCAGCCGAGCGGGGTCGCTGCTGTTGATGATCAGTTGAAGCGGGGCCTGAGCGCCGGACATCATGCTGCTCGAACGGACGACCTGGACACTCACCGAGGGCATGTTGGCCAGGTCGGCGCGCAGATCCCGGACGAATGCCTCGTCGCCGCGCTGACCCTTCCGCCGCCGCTCCCCCTTGCCGTACAGGATGATGTTGGCCGAGCCATACTGCCCGCCGGTGTTGCCCGTGCCGGCGATGGACGACCCCTGTGTCCCAGCGGCCACGCTCATGTCCTCGACCTCCGGGTGCCGCTTGTGGTCCAGGACGAGCGCCTCCACCTGCCTGAGGTAGGCGTCCATCACCTCAATGCGGGTGCCCGGTGCGGCCTCGAGGAGGACGTTGATCCGTCCGGTCTCCTGGGCGGGGAACATCTCGAACCCGACGCGTCCGGACATGAAGGAGCCGACGGTGATGACAACGACCGCCGTGTAGCCGATGATGACCGCGACGTAGGGGTGCCGCAACACAGCGGGGAGGATGCGTCGGTAGCCACGCTGCAGGGCGGCGAAGGGGGCGTCGAGCGTCCTGACGAGCCGGGCCCCGAACCTCGCCTCCTCGCGCTCGTGCCCCTCACGGATCTCCCGGCGGAACCACCAGGAGGCCAGCAACGGCGTCAGCGTGAAGGACATGAAGAGGGAGAAGAGCGTGGCGATGGTGATGGTGATGCCGAAGGCGTAGAAGAAGCGACCGACCATGCTGCCCATGAAGGCCACCGGAACGAAGACGACCACGTCGACCAAGGTGATGGCGACGGCCGCGCCGCCGATCTCGGCGCGACCGTTCAGGGCCGCGACTTCCGGCTGTTCACCCATCCTCCGGTGCCGCTCGATGTTCTCGATGACCACTACGGAGTCGTCGACCAGGATGCCGACCGCGAGTGACAGCGCCAGCATGACCATCATGTTCACGCTGAAGCCCAGGAACCCGATGGGCAGGAAGGTAGCGGCCATCGAGGTCGGGATGGCCAGGGTGACGATGATCATCGCGCGGAGGTTGTGCAGGAAGAGGTAGGTGACCAGGGCCGCCAGCAGGGCGCCCAGGAGCAGTGCGTCGCGAACGTCCCGGACCGCCTCCCGAGTCTGCTGGCCGCCGTCGTAGAACACCGTGAACTGGATGTCCTCGGGCAGCGCGGACTTCAGCTGGGCCAGTTCGTTCTTGACACCATCGGAGACTTCAACGGTGTTGGCGTTGGATTGCTTGAGGACGTCGACGTTGACCGACGACTTGCCGTTGATGCGGGCGATGGTGGCTGGCTCAGCAGTGGTGTCGAGAACCTCGGCGAGGTCCTGGAGGTAGACGGTGCCGCCGAGCGGCGTGGTGATCCGGAGGTGCCGGATCTCCTCCACGGTCTGGAATTGCCCCATCGCCCGGACCGCGAAGCTCCGGCCGCCCTGCTTCAGCTCGCCGGCGGGGACGTTCAGGTTCTCGGCGGCGACGAGCTGCGCGAGCTGAGCGACGGAGAGCCCGACCGCCTCCAGGCGGGCCTCGTGGGCCTCGACCCGAATCTCCCGCTGCTCGCCGCCGGTGACGCCGACACTGGCGACGCCTTTCACCTGCCCGAGGCGCGGCTTCACCTCGTCATTGACGAGCTTGAGCATGTCCTTGGCCGAGCGATTGCCGGTGACGCCCAGCGACACGACAGGGATCGCGCCGAGATCCACCTTGTAGACGACCGGCGTCTTCACGTCAGTGGGGAACTGGCCGGCGGCCCGGGCGACCGCGTCGCGGACGTCGGAGGCCGCGACGTCGATGTCCGTCTCGATCGTGAACTGGAGGACGACTGAGGAGACACCGTCCTGGCTTTGCGAGCGCAGGGCATCCAGACCGTTGATGATGGCGACGGCATCCTCGATGGGCTTGCTGACGCGCTGCTCGATCTCCTCCGGGCCGGCGCCGGGGTAGACGGTGACGACGGTGATGATGGGGATGTCGATCCTAGGGAAGTACTCGACGGGCATCCGCCGCAGGTTGGTGAGCCCCAAGACGAGCAGGCCGCCGATGACCATGGCCATCGTCACGCGGCGCCGGATGGCGAGGCTGGTTAGCCACATGGCGTCAGACGCTCCGGAACGGCAAGTGATGAGTGCGAGGTGATGAGTGGTAAGTGACGACACTCAGCACGGGCGCCACCAAGGCCCCCTGCCGCCCACTCATCGCTCATCACTCATCACTGGGTGGTGCCTGCTTGCCGCTGGATGGGCTTGACCTTCTGCCCATCGGCGAGCTCCGATTGTCCGGCGATGACGAGCATGTCACCGTCCTTGACGCCCTTGGCGATCTCAACCCGGCCGGCTTCCTGAGCGCCCAGCGTCACTTTGCGAACCTCGATCTTCTCGCCGACGACAGCGTAGACGAGGCGCCGCTGACGATCCTCGACAATGCAGTCGCGCGGGGCGAGGACGGCGGCGCTGTTCTCGCCGATGACGATCCTCACGTCAGCGGACATCCCCGGGCGGAGGACCTCGCCCTGGTTCTCCACCAGCACCCGGGCGATGAAGTTGCGCTGCGAGGGGATGGCCGAGGGGTTGACGTCGACGACCCGGCCGCTGAAGCTGGCGCCGGCCAGGCCCTTCACCGTGACGGTGACGGACTGCCCCTTGGCGACCCGGGCCACGTCGCTCTCGCTGAGGATGGCGTTGACATAGACCTGGGTGATGTCTACCAGGCGGAACACCGGCATCGCGGGACCGGCGTTTTCACCGGGCTCAGTGAGCCGCGCCGATACCAGGCCCGAGATGGGGGCGAAGACGCTGGTCTTGCCGAGCGTGGTGTAGGCGAGGTCGCGGCCGGCGGCGGCAACCTTCACCCCCGCCACCGCCGCGTCCACGTCGCCCTGTCTGATCTTGATCTCGGTCTTGCCGGCTCTTGCGAGGTCCAGCTGATCCTCGGCCAGTCGCACCTGGCGTCTGGCCAGCTCGACATCGTCATGAGCGAGAGCAATCTGGTCCTGCTGGGCTTCGGCGAGATGAAGCTGCTCCTTGGCGCGGTCGACCTGCAGGTCGGCCAGCCGGACCTGTTCGGTGGTGGGGCCTTCCTCGGCGAGGCTGAGGGCCTGTCGGGCCTGCTCGAGCTGCGCCCGGGCGGCCTGGTACTGGGAGAGGGCGGTGCCGAACTCGGTGCCCGAGGCGGCCCCTTGGGTGTAGAGCCGCTTCTTGATCTCGTACTGGTTCTTGGCGAGGTCGCAGTTGGCCTGGGCCATGTCAACCTGCGCCTGGGCCTGCTTGCGCTGCTGGCTGCGGGCCCCGCGACGGACGTCCGCGAGCTGCGTCTCCGCCGACTGGACGGCGATGCGGGCCTGGGCGATCTGGTTGTTGACGCTGGTCTGGATGGTCTGGGCTGCCGTCTGGGCCTTGGTGAGTTGGGTCTGGGCCTGATCGACCTGCTTCCGGGCCTGCTCGACGGAGATGGAGCGGGTGGAGCTGGTGAGATGGACCGTGTCCTTGGCTTGCTGGAGGCGCGCTCTGGCCGCGGCGACACCGGCATCGGCCTGCCGGGCCTGGGCCGAGAGGAGATCGGTGTCGAGGCGCACGAGCACGCTGCCGTGGGAGACGCGGTCGCCCACATCGGCGGAGACCGCCGTGACCTTGCCGGCGCCCTCGGGCATGACGTCGACCTCATGGACGGCGGCGACGGTCCCCGTGGCCACGATGGCATCCTGGATCGCCCCACGCACGGCAGTGACCACCGAGACGGGGGTCGCGGGGGCGACCGTGGGTGTGACCGTCCGAGGGGCCTTGGCGCGCCGCATCTTCGCACAGCTCAGGGCGCCCACGAGTAGGAACACGATCACCGATGCCGCGACGAGAACGCGAGTCGTCTGCCGGTTCACTGCGGCTCAGCCTCCTCCAAGTCTGCCATGCCCATTGCGGCGCGAAGGCGGATGGTCGCGGACTGGAGGTCCGACTCGGCGTTGGCCCGGCTCGTCTGGGCCCGCGCCACCGCGGCCTGAGCCGTGATGACCTCCTCGCCGAGGCCCAGGTCCTCCACGTAGCGGAGGTGGGCCATCCGCAGTTGCTCGATGGCGGCCCGCTCCTCGACCTCCGCGACGCGGATGCGCTTCTGGAGCGGGTCGAGTTGGAGGTACTCCTGGGCGACCTCCTGCGCGATCTGCTGCGACAGGGCCTCCATCCCGAGCCGCGCTTCCTCCGCCTTGGCCCTCTGCTCTCTGACCTGCTGCTTCTGCAGCCCGCCGTCGAAGATGGGCTGCTGATAGGCCAGGACGATCTGGTAGGACAACGGTTGGGTGACGAACGATTTGGTCTGGTCCACCACCTGAGCCGAAATGGCGACCGTCGGCCGCAGCGACCGGTGGGCCACGCGGATGGCGGCCTCGGCCACCTCGACCCCCACACGGGCGCGGATCATCTCGGGGCGATGGTCGAGCCCGTAGGTGATCAGCTCCTCGAGGGTGCCCCTCGGGCGCTCGGGGAAGCGCCCGAGGGCGACGGCGACGGGAGTCGCCTGGTCGACGGCGAGCACGCGGCGGAGGGTCACGCGGTCTTTCTCGATGTCCTGCTGCTTCTCCGCGATGACCCGCTGCTGAGTGGCCACCTGCGCCTGGGCCTGGGCGACCTCGAAGAAGGCCACCAACCCCTCTCGGTAGCGCTTGTCGGTGACGCGCTCGTGTTCCATCAGGCTGGCGAGGGTCTGGTAGTTGACGGACTGCAGGCGCTCGTCGAGGCCCAGCTTCAGCACGCTGGTGCGCGCCAGGTTGGCGAGGGCCAGCTTGGTCACTCCGGCGGCGCTGGCGGCCAGCTTCACGCTCCTGCGGGCGAGGCGGGTCTGGGCTTCGAGCTTGCCGCCCAGCCAGACCGGCTGGTTAACGGAGAGAGTCTCGGTGTGAAGCACGGAGACATAGAGGCTGGAGAACTCCGGGGGCAGGGAGGGCGCCGGGCCGCGGTCGAGCACGTTGGCGCTGAACGACACGTTCGGATTGTCCATGGTGAACGCCTGTCTGAGCCGGGCTTCGGCCCCCCTGACCGACTGGGCATCGATCTTGAGTTGGACGCTGTTCCTGATGGCCAGCGCGGCGGCGGAGTCGGGGTCGACGACCAACCGGGCGGGCGGGGAAGGCGAGGCCGGAGCCGCCTCCTGTGCCGGCGCGATCGCCACCACGGCCACCAGCCCGAGGCCAAGCCACAACGTCCAGCGGACGGCGCCAGCCGCACCCTGGCTCAGTCCTTTCCGGATGCACGGAGAGTTGCTGCAGGCGTTCACTCAGGATCGGCCGTTTGCTGTGCGGATTGGGCGAGAGTCGTCATCTGTTCGGCGAGCGTCATCGCTGCCTCCGTCATGCGCTGCACATCCTCTATGCGCACCACGATGAGGCCGCAGTGCCAGGGGTGATGGAACACGAGCAGCTTGTCACCGCCCTGGATGCCGTAGGCTTCGCGGGCCCCGGCCGGAATCACGATCTGGCCGCGCTCGCCGACCGTCACGGCCCCCAGGAACAGGTCCGAGAAGAAGTGCGTATCTCCCGCCATGGCGCCACCTCACCCGGAGCGATCTGCCAAGTCATACTTGCATGACACGAATGACACGGAATACAAGTAGGCTCCGTATGAGGGAGGTTATAGCCCGGCGGAGGCGTGGTGTCAAGGGCTGGTGCCGGGCTGGCAAACGCCTTGGCTGGGCGCCGGCCGGGCCCCAATCAGCCCTGGTCGGGGCCGCCCAGACCGGCCTTCCGGCACCCCGCGATGGTCTGCTCCGCCCCCAGGTCGCGGAGACGCCGGGCCACGTCTTCGCCCACGGCACTTGAGTCGCCCAGCGAGCCTTCTCCCTCGGCCCGGATGAGGCGCGAGCCCTGGAGGTCGGCCAGCGCAGCGATGAGGTGCAGAACGGACTCACGCACCCCCCCCAGAACGCCCAGGGGAATGTCACAACCTCCCTGCAGAGCGGCCACGACCCCTCGCTCGGCCTCTGCGCAGGCGCGGGAGGCCGGCGAGTCGAGGGGGGCGACGAGGGCGCGAGTCGTCGGGTCGTCATCCCGGGTCTCGAGGCAGAGGATGCCCTGCCCTGCCGCCGGGACGCAGACACCGGGGCTCAGCCACTCGGTGATGACCGAGGTCAGACCCAGGCGGACCAGGCCGGCGCCTGCCAGGACTACAGCGTCGGCCTCGCCCTCGTGCAGCTTGCGCAGCCGGGTGTCCACGTTGCCGCGGATGGGGACGAAGACGAGATCGCGGCGGACGTGTCTGAGCTGCGCGATGCGGCGGAGGCTGCTGGTCGCCACACGCGCTCCGGGCGGGAGGGCGGCGAGCCCGGCCGCCCCGCGGCAGACAAGGACATCGCGGGGGTCCTCTCGCGGGGGGAAGGCGGCCAGGGCGAGCCCGGGGGGCGTCTCAGTGGGCACGTCCTTGAGGCTGTGGACGGCCAGATCGACATCGCCGGACAGCAGGGCGGACTCGATCTCCTTGACGAAGAGCCCCTTGCCGCCGACCTCAGTGAGGGGACGATCGATGATCCGGTCGCCTCGGGTCCTGATGATGAGGAGCTCGACGTCGAGGCCCGGGTGCAGGCGTCGAAGCTCGCCCGCGACCCACTCCGACTGGCGGAGGGCGAGGGCGCTGCCACGGGTGCCGATGGTGAGTTGGGAGGCGCGATCTGCCATGTCGAGACGGTGAAGGGTGATTGTGGTTCGTCGGGCGCCATGAATGGCGCCCCTGTACGATCGGGCGCGGTGAACCGCGCCCCTACACGCCGGGCCAGTTGTGGGCCGCCCTAGAGGGCGGCGAAGGCCTGGTCCGCGGCCGCCACGGTGGTCGCGATGTCGTCGTCGCTGTGGGCCGTGGAGACGAAGGCCGCCTCGCAGTAGGAGGGGGCGAGGGCGACGCCCTGGTCGAGCATGAGGTGGAAGAAGCGAGCGTACCGCTCCTTGTCGCAGTGCGCGAGGTCATCGGCGTTCGTGACGAGCCGCGAGGTGAAGAAGGCGGTCATCAGGGAACCGACGCGGTTGCACGTGAGATCAACGCCGTGGGCTTGCGCGGCGGCCGCGATCCCGTCGGCGAGGGTGCGGGACTTGGCTTCCAGAGACTCATACGTACCGGGCTCGCGAAGGGAGCGGAGGGTGGCCAGGCCGGCAGCCATCGCCACGGGGTTGCCCGCGAGGGTGCCCGCTTGGACGGACGGGCCGAGCGGCGAGACGCGCTCCATGATCTCGCGCCTGCCCCCATAGGCGCCGACCGGAAAGCCGCCGCCGATGATCTTGCCGAGGGTCGTCAGGTCAGCCCGAATCCCGTACAGCTCCTGCGCGCCGCCGAGGGCGAGGCGGAAGCCGGTGATGACCTCGTCGAAGATGAGCAGCACGCCGGCGTCGGTGGTTAGGTCGCGGAGGCCCTGCAGGAAGCCGGGCTCGGGCGGCACGACCCCCATGTTGCCGGCGACGGGCTCGACGATGACGGCGGCGATCTCGCCCTGGGCCTGGTCCAGCAAGCCGCGGACCGAGTCGAGGTCGTTGTAGCGGGCGACGAGGGTGTGCTCAGCGTAGGAGGCCGGCACGCCGGCGCTATCGGGGACACCGTACTGGAGGCCGGTTGAGCCGGCCTTCACCAGGAGCCCATCCGCGTGGCCGTGCCAGCAGCCATCGAACTTGATGATCTTGTCGCGGCAGGTGTAGGCGCGGGCGACCCGGACGGCGCTCATCACGGCCTCGGTGCCCGAGTTCACCATGCGGACGAGCCCGACGCTCGGGAAGCACTCGCATACCAGCTCGGCCATCTCCACCTCGGCCTCGGTCGGCGCACCATAGCTTGAGCCTTTCTCGAGCGCCGCCCGAGCCGCGGCGACGACGCGCTCGTCGGCGTGGCCGAGGATCAGCGGCCCCCACGAGCAGACGTAGTCGAGGTACTCGTTGCCGTCGACGTCGGTGATGCGGCTGCCCTGCGCGGAGGCGATGAACCGAGGGGTGCCGCCGACGGAGCGGAAGGCCCGAACGGGGCTGTTGACTCCGCCCGGCATGACCCGCTGGGCGCGGGCAAACAGAGCAGCGGATCTATTGGTCTGCACGGTCATCACCCACTGGCAGTGTCTGTCGGGCGAGACGCCCGACCTACGCGGGGCGCGAGGGCCGTCGGTAGCGTGGCGTCGACTTCTTCAGCTCACGGCCGGTCTTCAGGGCGACCCACTCCCGCACGCCGCTGGTGTCGGACATCCGGTGCAGCGTCGCCTCCGCTGCTTCCGGCGTCGGGGCGCTGACCATGGCGTAAAGGTTGTAGGGGAAGCCCTCGAAGGTGGGGCGACTGTAGCAGTGCGTGACCTCCGGGAGTCCGGCAAAGGCCAGGCCCACGCGTTCGACCTCCTCCTCGGGCACGCGCCACACGGACAGGATGTTCCCCCTCACTCCGGCCCGGTGATGCCGGAGGCGGACGCCCATTCGCCGGATGATGCCGGAGCCCTTCAGCAAGCGGGCGCAGTCGAGGAAGTCGGCGACCGGCATCCCTGCGCGCTCCGCGAGTTGGTCGTAGGGGCGGGAGGTGAGAGGGATGCCCTCCTGGAGCTGCTCGATTGCGGGCCAGTGAGCGGCGTCGACGGCGGGCCCGGTGGGGGCCCCATGTGGCCCCCATTCGGCCCCTCCGGACGGCTTGGTGGGCTCGGCGTCTCCGAGGTCGAAGACCACGCGGGCCTTGAACATGCGCGTCGCGGGGAGGTTGTGGACAGGGCTGGAACCGGATTCGCGCTCGACCGAGGAGATGGTCCGCTGGACGGCATCGGGCGACTCAGCGATGACCGTGAACCAAAGGTTTGGGTGGCCCTCGCGGAGGTAGTTGTGGGTGACCTCCGGGCGGGCGTTGATGAGCGCGGCGACCTCCTCGATGCGGTCGGGCGGGACGTCGAGGGCGGCAAGGGTGCTTGAGTAGCCGAGCAGTCGGAGGTCGAAGACGGGAGACACATCGCGGATGACGCCCTGCTCGACGAGAGCGGCGAGGTGGGCGATCACGTCGTCCTCGGTACAGCCGAGCCGCTCGGCGAGGCGCAGGTACGGCCGCTCGTCGATGGGGAAGTCCTCCTGTACGAGGGACAGGAGGCGGCGGTCGAGGTCATCCAAGCGCGGGAGCCTCCGTTTCGGCAGGGAGGTAGAGGCACCAGGGCTCCTCCGCCAGGTAGTCGCCATTGGAGTAGTAGTAGGCGCGCGCCCGGCAGCCGCCGCAGATGTCCTGGCAGTCGCAACGGCCGCAGCGACCCTTCAGCTCAGCCGTGCGGAACTCCTGGAAGATGGGGGCGTTGGCCCACATCTCGCTGAAAGGCGTCTCGCGCACATTGCCGACCTTGATGGGCAGGTAGGGGCAGGGGTGCACATCGCCGTTGGGGGCAATGACGCAGTAGTGCGTTCCGGCAAGGCAGCCCTTGGTGAAGCGCATCGGGATGCCGCGCCGCCTGGCAATGCGCATGAAGTGCGGTGCGCAAGTGGGCTTCAACTCGATGTCGACCTCCTGCTGCTTTCGGAGAATCTGGTTGAGGAGATGCTCGTACTCCCGGGCTTTCAGCGACTCCTGCTCGAGGTCGATCCCGCGCCCCGTGGGCACCAGGAAGAAGATGTGGTGGGCCGCCGCGCCGAGCTCGATGGCGAGGTCGGTGAGGGCCAGGATCTCGTCCTTGTTCCGCTCGGTGACGGTGGTGTGGATCTGGAAGGGCAGGCCCGCCTCGCGGCAGTAGCGCATGCCCTCGACGGAGCGCCCCCAGGCGTCGTCCATCTGCCGAAGCTTGTTGTGACGCGCGGGGTCGGTGCTGTCGAGGCTGATGCCGACTCGAGCGCAGCCGGCGTCCTTGAGCTGCCGCACCAGCTCCGGCGTGAGGAGCGTGCCGTTGGTCCCCAGAACGACTCGCAGCCCGCGAGAGGCGCCGTGGCGGATGAGGTCGAGCATGTCAGGACGCACGAGCGGCTCGCCGCCGCTAAGCACCATGATCTTGAAGCCGGCCTGGGCGATCTCGTCGAGCAGCGCCTTGCCCTCTTCGGTGCAGAGCTCGTTGGGGTCCGCGTCGGGGCCGGCCTCGCGGTAGCAGTGCTCGCAGAACTGGTTACAGCGACGAGTGGTGTTCCAAGAGATGATCATCAGTCTGTCTCCCGCAGCCAACGAACGGCATCTTTGGCGAAGTAGGTGAGTATCATGTCCGCGCCGGCGCGCTTGATGGCGGTGAGGACCTCGAGAGCGACGCGGCGCTCGTTGACCCATCCGCGCTCGGCGGCGGCCTTGACCATGGAGAACTCGCCGCTCACGTTGTAGGCCGCGAGGGGCACGGGGAACGCCTGCGACACGGCGGCGAGCACATCGAGATAGGCGAGGGCGGGCTTGACCATGATCATGTCCGCGCCCTCGGCGATGTCCGCCTCGGCCTCGCGGAGGGCTTCGCGGAGGTTGGGCGGGTCCATCTGGTAGCCGCGACGGTCGCCGAACTGCGGGGCCGAGTCGGCAGCCTCACGGAACGGCCCGTAGAAGCCCGAGGCGTACTTGACGGCGTAGGAGATGATGGCGACGTCGGTGAGGCCCTTCTGGTCGAGGGCCTGCCGAATGGCGGCCACGCGGCCGTCCATCATGTCGCTCGGAGCGACGATCTCCGCGCCGGCCTCGGCGTGAGACACGGCCATGCGGGCCAGGAGCTCCAGCGTGGGGTCGTTGAGCACCTTGCCCGTGACGTCGATCACCCCACAGTGCCCGTGGTCGGTGTACTCGCAAAGGCAGACATCGGTGATGACCACGAGGTCTGGCGCGAGACGCTTGATCTCCCGGATCGCCTGCTGCACGACGCCCTGATCCGAGTAGCCCTCCGAGCCGACCCCATCCTTGTGCTCCGGCAGGCCGAAGAGGATGACGGCCGGGAGGTCCAACGCGGCGATCTCCTCGATCTCAGGCGTCAGCAGGTCAACCGAGAGGTGGAAGTTGCCGGGCATGGAGCCGATTTCCCGCCGGATGCCCTTCCCGGCGGCCACGAACAGAGGGTAGATGAAGTCATCGGCCGAGAGGCGTGTCTCTCGTACCAGGCGGCGGATGTTCTCGGTGCGTCGGAGCCGGCGGGGGCGATGGATGGGGAACATGGTCAGCACCTCCTCGGGCGGGACGGCAGACGGAAGTGATGAATGATGAGCGATGAATGACGGATGGAACGGCAACGGCCGGGAAGCCCTGGGCGGATGAGGCGCCGCACCATTCGGCTCAGGACTCGTCGCTCACGGCGAGGAGTTCGCGCGCGAGGGCCTCTGCCTCGGCCTGACGACCGTCCCTCAGGAGGTCTAACACCTGGGAGTTCACCACACGCTCCCAGGCGCGGGCTCTTTCGGGCTGCGAGCGATGGGCCTGGTCGACGGTCTGTCGAAGGCGACCGAGGAGCTCCGCCAGCTCGCCGTACTCCGGGCCGAAGCGGGACTCAAGCTCCTCCCGGATGTGCCGGGCGAGGGCGGGGCTGGCGCCGCCGGTGGAGATGGTCAGCATGAGCGGCCCCCGTCGGATGGAGGCCGGGACGTGGAAGTTGCACGCCTCGGGCTGGTCGACCGCGTTGACGAGCTTGCCGGCGGCGTCAGCCGCACGGGCGAGGCGCGTGTTGAGGGTGGCGTCGTCCGTGGCGAGGATGACAAGGAAGGCGTCGGCAAGGTCGGCTTCCGTGGCCTCGGCCTGGCGCCACTCGATCTGTCTGGCGCCAACCAGGGCGGCCAGGTGGCGCGTGACCTCGGGGGAGACGACGCGGACTGTCGCGCGAGCCTCGAGGAGCGAGCCGACCTTGCGCTCGGCCACGGCGCCGCCCCCGACTACGACGCAGAGGCGGCCTTCGAGAAGCAGGTTGATCGGGTAGACGTCGGCCATGAGCCCTCGCCCTTGCCCGCTGCTTGTGGTCACCGGCCATCGTACCGGCGCCCCGGGGCTTTGTCAAGGAACCGGGGGGCCATGCCAAGGGTTGACACTCGGGGGAGGGCGGCATACACTCTTCGCTGACCCAGGACGGTCGACCCAGTCGAGACGGCTGGCAGGCGGCGCGAGATGAGGCTTCTGGCGGCTGGCGTGAACCATCGGACGGCCCCGATCGGGACTCGCGAGAAGCTCGCGCTGCACCCGGACCACCAGGCGCGGGTGCTCCGGGAGCTCGTCGAACTCCCCGATGTCGTCGAGAGCCTGATTCTGAGTACCTGTAACCGCTTTGAGCTCTACGTTGTGGAGTCGGCGGGGCGCGCAGACCTGCTGGTCGATGACTTGGTGGTCCAGGCGACGGGCGTCGAGGCAGCGGTCATCCAGCCGCACCTGTACGTTCACGAGAACGCCGAGGCGGCGCGGCACCTCTTCGAGGTGGCGAGCGGGGCGGACTCGATGGTGCTGGGCGAGTGCGAGATCGTGGGGCAGGTGCGCGAGGCGGCGGATACCGCGCGCGGCGCGCGGACGCTGGGCACGGTGCTCACGCGTCTGACCGACCGGGCCCTGGAGGCCGGGAAGCGCGCGCGGACCGAGACGTCGATCGACCAGGGCTGTGTGTCGCTGGCCTCGATCGCGGTGAGCCTGTCGCGTCAGATCTGCGGGGACCCGCGTCGGACCACCGTACTGGTGGTGGGCGCCGGGGAGACGGCCGAGCTGACGCTCCAGCGGCTGGTGGACAGCGGGACGCGGAAGGTGTTCATCGCCAACCGCACCCTCAGTCGGGCGAAGAGGCTGGCCGAGAGCTTCGGCGGACAGGCGATCCCGCTGTCGGACATCTGCGAGGCGATGGTCGAGGCGGACGTGGTCATCGCCTCCACGCACGCGCCGCACCCGATCATCCGCGAGCCCCAGATGCGGCCGGTGGTCCGGGCGAGAGGGGCGCGGCCGCTGTTCGTCATCGACCTCGCCGTGCCCCGCGATGTGGACCCCGCGGTGGGCGACCTGGAGAACGTCTTCCTGTACGACATCGACAGCCTCGAGGAGACGGTCGCGGGCGCGCTGCATGGCCGGGAGAGCCAGTTGCCGCGCGTGCGGGAGATCTGTGGCGAGGTCGCCGAGGAGTTCTGGACCTGGGCGGCGTCGCTCGACCTGGTGCCGACGCTGCTTGAGCTGCGGGAGAGGGCCGAGGCGCTGCGGCAGCGGGAGCTCGAGCGGGCGCTGGCGTTGATGGGCGAGCTTACGCCGCGGCAGCAGAAGCACCTGCACCTCCTGACCAAGCGCATGGTGCAGGGGCTGATCAACGGGCCGCTCGACCGGGTGCGGGCCAAGGCGTCTGACGGAGACGGCGCCGCCTACCTGAGCGTGCTGCGGGAGCTTTTCAGCCTCGACGAGCCGTCCGCCGAACCGGGCGACGAGGCGGCGGTCGAGGCCGAGGGGGATGCGGATGAGTAGCCCCCCTGGCCTCCTCGCCCTCCCCGCGGCGGCGTATCTCGTGTCGGGAGTGCTCTACCTCTGGCGGGTCCTGAGGCGGAGCCCGACAGCGGGCACCTGGGGCGCCATCGCGGCGTTGGTGGGGGCGCTGATCCATGCCGGGCTGCTGGTGATGCGGTTCGCCGAGGACCCGCGCGCGGTCGCCGCCGGCGTTGCCGATGCGGCCTCGGCGATCAGCTTCGTTGTCGTCGTGTGCTTCCTGATCGGGGAACGGCTGCTCGGTATCAGCGCCATGGGCGCAGCTGCGATGCCGCTCGCCTTCGGGGGGCTGCTGGCGACCCTGGCCTCGCCGATGGGTGCCCGGGAGATTCCCGAGCAACTGCGGAATCCGTGGTTCTTCATCCACGTGCCCTCGGCGCTGCTCGCCTACGTGGCGTTCGCGTTTGCCTTCGGGGCGGCGGCCCTGTACCTGGGCGAGGCCCGGCTGCTCCGGAGCAAGCGCATCGCGGCGGTCCTGGGCACGCTGCCGCCGCTCGACCAGCTTGAGCACCTGATGTACCGCACGGCGGCGTTCGGGTTCCTCCTGATGACGGTCGGCATCGGCACCGGTGCGGTGTGGGCGGAGGAGGCATGGCACCGGTACTGGCAGTGGACGCCGAAGCAGAGCGCGTCGCTGGTGACGTGGCTGCTCTTCGCGACGTACCTGCACAACCGGGTCATCCGTGGATCGCGGGCGCGGTCGGGGGCGTGGATCATCATCATCGGCTTCTTGAGCTGCCTGATCACGTTCCTGGCGGTGGGGCTGCTGAGGCAGGACCCACATCGGTTTCTATAGACACCGGAAGTGATCCGCGCGAATGGCGGGAGTCGCTGAGTGAGCGAAGGCATCGTCTATCTGGTCGGTGCGGGGCCCGGCGATCCGGGGCTCATGACCGTGAAGGGACAGGAGATCGTCCGGCAGGCGGACGTGATCGTCTACGACCGGCTGATCCCGGAGGCTGTGCTGGGGTGGGCGAAGCCTGAGGCGGAGATGGTCTACGTCGGCAAGCTGCCCGACCGGCACACGTTGAAGCAGGAGGAGATCAACGGGCTGCTGGTCGCGAAGGGGCTGGCAGGGAAGAGGGTGTGCCGGCTCAAGGGAGGCGATCCGTTCGTCTTCGGCCGAGGCGGGGAGGAGGCGGCGGCGCTGGCCGCGGCGGGCGTGCCGTTCGAGGTCGTGCCGGGCGTCACCTCCGCCATCGCAGGCCCCGCCTATGCGGGGATACCGGTCACCCACCGGGGCAAGGCCTCGAGCGTGGCCTTTGTGACGGGCCACGAGGACCCCGGGAAGGACGAGAGCGCGATCAACTGGGAAGGGCTGGCGACGGGGGTGGATACGCTCGTCTTCCTGATGGGCGTCTCACATCTCCCGGCGATCGTGGAGCAGCTCGTGTCGCACGGGCGGGAACCCGCCACGCCGGCGGCGCTGGTCGAGCGCGGCACGCACCCGTCGCAGCGGGTCGTTGCGGGCACGCTCGGGAGCATCGTCGGCTTGGCCGAGCAACACGATGTGCGCGCGCCCGCGCTCCTGATCGTCGGAGAGGTCGTGGACCTGCGACAGACGCTGCAGTGGTTCGACAACCGGCCCCTCTCCGGGTGGCGGGTGCTGGTGACGCGCACCAGGGAACAAGCCAGTCACCTGAGCAGTTCACTAGAGCGGCATGGCGCGACGGCGGTCGAGGTGCCGGTGATCGCTTTCGCCGAGCTGGACAGCTACGCTGTCCTCGACGATTGCCTGACGAACGCGGACCGATTTGACTGGCTCGTCTTCACCAGCCAGACCGGTGTCCTTTCGGTGCGGCGGCGGCTGGCGGCGCTGGGTCTCGACGTGCGCGCCCTGAAGGGTCCGCGCATCGCCGCGATTGGCTCGGCGACGGCGGAGGCGCTCGAGGAGTGGGGGATCCGCGTCGACGTCGTACCTGAGCGGTTCGTGGCCGAGGCGCTGGGCGAGGCGCTGAAGGCGGAGGGGGTGGTGGGGAAGCGAGTGCTGATCGCCCGCGCTGAGGAGGCGCGGGAGGTTCTGCCTGAGGTGCTGTCGGAGGCCGGCGCGGAGGTGACGGTTGCGCCGTGCTACCGGACGGTCCCCTCCCCCACAGCTGGACCGCAGATTCGTCGGCTTCTTGAGGAGCGCGCCGTTGACGTGGTCACCTTCGCGAGCAGCTCCTCGGTGGAAGCGTTCATCGACTGCGTCGCGAGCATGGATGTGGCGAAGCTCCTGTCGGGTGTGATGGTCGCCTGCATTGGCCCGGTCACGGCGCAGAGGGCGCGTGAAGTCGGGCTGACGGTGGATGGGGAGGCGGAGGAATACACGATCGAGGGCCTGGTAGAGGCCTTGGTGCGTCACGCGGCAACGCGGGACGCAGAACGCTGTGGGGGCCTGTGATGATTGGTTGCACCAAGCTGCTCTGTGGTACGGCGACCGTTTCGGAGGCACTGCACGCGCAGCAGTCAGGTGAGAAGGTCCCGGCGCGCCTGCTGCAGTTCTCGTCGGACCTGCGCCCGCTCGTCGTGTGGAACCTGACGAACCGCTGCAACCTGCGGTGCAAGCACTGCTACATCTCGGCCGAGGACCGCGCCTACCAGGACGAACTGACGACCGACGAGGCGAAGGCCTTCCTCCAGGACGTCGGCGAGATGGGCTGCCCGGTCGTGCTGTTCTCCGGCGGTGAGCCGCTGGTGCGAAAGGACATCTACGAGCTGGCGGACTTCGGCACCAAGGGGGGGCTGCGGGTCGTGCTCTCGACCAATGGGACGCTCCTCACGCCCGAGGTCGCGGGGAAGCTGGCGGAGTCGGGCGTGAAGTACGTCGGGGTGAGCCTCGACGGCGCCCAGGCGGTACACGATGCATTCCGCGGCCGGAAGGGATGCTTCGAGGAGGCCCTCCTGGGGCTGAAGCACGCCGCCGACGCGGGGCTCAACACGGGCGTGCGGTTCACCGTGAACAAGGAGAACGTGAACGACCTGCCGGCAGTGATCGACGCGGTCGTCGAGCACGGCATCCCGCGCTTCTGCATGTACCACCTGGTCTACACCGGACGCGGCGAGGAGATGATGGGCCTGGACACCGACCTCGCCGAGAAGCGCCTGACGATGGAGTTCCTGGCGGCCAAGACCCAGCAGCTGCGCGCGGCCGGAACGGAGGTGGAGATCCTGACCGTCGACAACCATGCCGACGGGGTGTTCATCTACCGCCAGGTGCTCGAGGAACAGCCAGAGCGGGCGGAGGAAGTGCGGCACCTGCTCGAGATGCACGGGGGGTGCTCGGCGGGGGTGAAGATCTCGAACGTCGACCCGCGGGGCGACGTTCACCCGTGCCAGTTCTGGCCACACGTGACGCTGGGGAACGTGCGCGAACGGAAGTTCAGCGAGATCTGGAAGGACAAGTCGAACGCGCTGCTCGCCCAGCTGCGGACCAAGCGCGAGCATCTGAAGGGGCGCTGTGGGGTCTGTACGTATAAGGGAATCTGCGGCGGCTGCCGGATTCGGGCGGAGAAGGTCCACGGGGATGTGTGGGCGGCTGACCCCGCGTGCTATCTCAGCGACGAGGAGATCGGGATCGTCGCCGAGCAGATGGCGTAGGCCTCGCCGGGCGAGACGCCCGGCCCAGGCACAACCAGGGAAGGAGCACCGCAATGCGCGTAACCCGCCGTTCGTTCATCAAGACAGGTGCGGTTGGGCTCGTGGGCGCAGGGGCGGTTGTGGGGGCCGGAGGCGTGGTGGCACAGGCTGAGCCGGAGGCGCGGAACAAGCGCGACGGGATGCGCTACCGAGTGCTGGGGCGGACGAATCTGCTAGTGTCGGAGCTGAGCATCGGGGGTCTGGGGGCGAAGGCGGAGGTGATCTCCGCTGCGCTCGACAAGGGCGTCAACCTCATCCACTCCGCGGCCGGCTATCCCGGCTCGTTCGATGAGATCGCCAAGGTGCTGCCGGATCGCCGGAACGAGGTCTTCCTGGGCCTCAAGCCGGTCGCGACTGTCGACCAGTTCAAGCAGTTGCTGGCGACCCTGAAGACCGACCGGGCGGACATCGTCTTCCACGCAACGGACAAGGTGGAAGATGCGGCCGATGCCGACGGCGCGATCCGGCAGGCGTTCGCAGCGCTCAAGGACGCGGGGCTGGTGCGGTTCCTGGGGTTGACCTGCCACAGCAATGTGGGGGCCCTGGCGGCCGCGGCGATTCAGGCAGGCCACTGGGACCTCATCATGCCGCGCTACGGGATGGACGTGCGCGGCGAGGCGGCGACGGCGATCGACCAGGCCAAGGAGAAGAACGTCGGCGTGCTCGCGATCAAGAGCCTCGCCAATACGTCCGGCGATGCCATGAAGACGGCCTTCCAGACCGCGCTCGACAAGCCCGGCGTGACCAGCGTGCTGAAGGGGCTGCCGAGCTTCGAGCTGCTTGAGACGCTGATCGCGGCGATGAAGGAGCGCCCGACGGCCGAGGCGCAAGCGGCGCTCTGGCACCACGTCGTCGCGCAGCGCGGCGCGGCCTGTGGGATGTGCTCCAAGTGCTCCGCCTGCCCGCAGAACATCGCCGTGGAGGAGAGCCTGGTGTGCCTGCTCTACTACGACCGGCAACTGGGCGAGAAGCGCTACGCCCGCGAGGTGTACGCAGCGCTCCCGCGCTGCCGAACGGTCGAGGCGTGCCGGGACTGCGGGACGTGTGAAGCGGTGTGCCCGAATGGGCTGCCCGTGAGGCAGTTGCTGCGCGAGGCGCATGAGCAGTTGGTGTGACGGCAGGGGTCAGGGATCAGGGATCAGGGGCCAGACGGCAGAAGAACGGCGACGACAGGGGCGTTCGGGCAGAGCGGCGTGCCGTTGGTGCCATTGCGGCTCTTGGCTTTTGACTCCTGCCGTAGGTCGAGCCATGCTCGTTCACAAGCGCACCTCGACGCTGCACGACTTCCCGTATGAGGGTCCGCGGCGGAAGTGCTTCCATCCGTGGATCATCAACGTCGCGCCGCCGGGGCGGGCGCACTGCGTGCACGGCTGCTCGTTCTGCTACGCGCGGGAGGCGATCTACTCCGACCTTGACGGACTGCAGAAGGTCTACGGGAACCTGCCGGAGCTGGTTGAGCGCGACCTGGAACGACTGACGCTGGCCCCGCCGGTTCTCCTGTGCACGACAACCGATCCGTGCCAGGATGTGCCGGAGGTGAAGAGCGAGGTCAAGCGGCTGGTCGCGCTGCTGATGCGGTACGGAGTTGCCTTCGGGCTCGTCACCAAAGGCGATCCGTCCTTTCTGGGCGGCATCCCCGGGTTCTGGCAGTACGAGCCGAAGTACCTGTCGGTGAGCATCGAGGGCCCGCCCGAGGTGCTGCGGATACTCTCATCGCAGGCGCCATCGTACGAGCGACGTCTGGGGGCCGTCCGCATGGCGGCAGGGCAGGGGACGCGAGTTGCGGCACGGCTGGACCCGTACTTCGTGCACCTGTTCCAGGGGCTCTACGGCGGAGAGTGGTGGGAACGGACCCAGGCGCTGATCGACCAGTTCGCCGAGGCCGGCGCGCGGCATGTGACGGCGGGCACCGGGCGACTGGACAGCCGCCGCGCAGTGGGGGCAGCCGCGTCGATGAGGGACCGGCTGGTCGGGCTTGTCAGAAGGCATGGCGGAGCGGCCGCCGCGGAGGCGATGGCGAAGGACTACGTGTACGGCTCGAGCGGGACCTGCCGCGGGTACGTGCTACGGGAGGAACTCCGCACTGAGATCCACGGGCACCTGCGAGCGGCGTGTGAGGCGCGCGGGATGACCTACGCCTCGTGCCAGGAGCTGCCGCGGGAGGTGTCGGACAGCCCTGGGCTGCCGCACTGTGGTGGGTTCGCGATCCCGTTCGGGCGGAAGGGCGATGACGGGAGGTTCCACCCGATCGCAGGCTGTACGGCACACTGCCACCTGGCCTGTGCCGGGAACCCGGCCCCGGCTTGCGGCCAGCCGGAGCTGGCGCAGGCGAGGCCGTATCGGGTCGGGCTGCTGAGGTGAGGGAATGGGGAACGGGGAATGGGCGATGGGGAATGGGCAGTGGGCAGTGGGTGACGGGCTGACGGGACTCAGCATATGCTCAGAGGTGGTACGTCGTGGGCGGCTCCTTTGAGATCGGGCGTATCTTCGGGATCCCGGTGCGGGTGCACTGGCTGTTCCTGATCCTGGTGGCCATGTTCGGGTTCATGGGCTTGCTGAACGGTGGCCTCGTGCCGGCGCTGATGAGCGTGGTCTACATCGTGGCGCTGTTCGGCTGCGTCCTCGTGCACGAGCTGGCCCACAGTCTGGTCGGCCGGCGCTTCGGGGTGAAGGTGGAGAGCATCACGCTGCTGCCCATCGGCGGTGTGGCGGCGATGGAGGAGATGCCTCGGAAGCCGTCGGAGGAGTTCATGATGGCGATCGTGGGTCCCGTCACGAGCCTTGCGATTGGGGCGGGGATCGGCGCCATCATCTACCTCACCGAGGGCGCGGCAGGACTGCACCGACGGTTTGACCCGGTCACCGGGTCGCTCCTGAGCGGGCTGATGTGGACCAACTTCGTCATCGCCGGCTTCAACCTGCTCCCGGCCTTTCCGATGGACGGCGGGCGGGTGCTGCGCGCGGTACTGGCCCACTACATGGGGCAGGTACGGGCCACGCGGATCGCGGCGAACCTGGGGCAGGCGGTCGCGGTGCTGCTTGGCCTGGGGGGGCTACTGGTCCTGCACAACCTCTGGCTGGTCGTCATCGCGGTGTTCATCTACATCGGCGCCGGGCAGGAGAGCAAGCAGGTGCAGCTCCAGGCGTTCCTGGACAACATCACCGCGCGGCAGGCGATGGTGAGCCGCTTCGACACCATCGACCGCAACCAGCCGCTCCGGATCGCCTTGGCGTACGCAACCCAGGGGTACCAGCACGACTTCCCTGTGGTCGAGGGGGATACGATCGTGGGCATCGTGACGCGGCAGGACCTGCTGAACGGGCTGCACGCGCTGGGGCCGGACCACGTGGTTGGCGAGGTGATGACGACGAACGTCTGTCAGGCCTCGCCGGACAGCACACTTAACGACCTGTACCGGTCAGTCGCTCAGGGTGGCTGCGGGATCGTGTTGGTGAGAGACCGCGACCGCATCATCGGCCTGGTGACCCCGGAAAGCGTCCGCGATCACATGATGGCGGCGGCGACGGGGCAGCCTCCCTACGGCGCTGCGCCGCCCGCCTAGGCCCGACGGAGGGCAGGTGGCGGCAGCGGCTCCGATGAACGCGCTGAGAGCGCTGCGTCGGGAGCTACCCTCCGTGGGCGGCAGAAGGTGGAGCATCACGTCAAGGAGAGACACGAAGTGCGCGTGACTATCGGCATCATCGTCGCTCTGGCTACCGTAGCGCTGACCCCGTGCTTCTCGCAGGGGCCGCCCAACGCGAAGATCCAGGCGCTCTGCGATGCGACCCTGGCCGCGCTGCAGAAGACGGACGCGCCCCCCATGGTCGACACGCTGTCCGGCCAGAGCAGCTCACTGATCGTGGTGACCGAGAGCGGCCTGGTGCGGACATGCAAGTCGAAGCTGAAGGGCCAGGCGACGTGGACGGCCACTGCGCCGCTCTCGGCCGCGGCCAAGCTCACGGAGGCGAAGGCGACGCCGGGATCCGATGCGACACACGTCGAGGCGACCGTCGACGACGGTGGAAAGCAGGGCAAGCTCGACGGCATGGCTCTCATCGAGGGTGGGAAGGGCAGGTGGCTGATGTTGGCCCTGGTGCCCCAAGCGGCCGATTCGGGGTCCGACGCCGACCGGGCCGCGATCGGCGCCCACCTGGACGCTCTCCGTCAGAACCTGACGAAGGGCGACATGGATGCCGCGGTGAAGGCGTTCGCGCCCGACTTTCTCTCCTTCTCAGTGGCGGGGCCGGACTATGGCTTCTACGCCTTCCCGACGCCGCCGGAGGTGCGCGCGTTCCTGGTGGGCCAAGCGACGGCGGCGGGGCCGCTGGATGTCCCGCCCGCGCAACCGCCACAGCTGGAGTTCCACGGCCCGGTGGCGCTGGGATACGGCATGTGGGACATCACGGTCGCTACGTTCCCCGTGCAGCCCACCGAGATCCGGTGGCACCTCTACCGCGAGGGAGACGCGTGGAAGGTCGCGGCTGTGTGCGCCCTGAGGAAGGACTGAGAGGGCCGTTGTCTTGACAGGCCCCCGGTTTTCCGGTAGCCTGAGAGCGTGCCGACGTGGCGGAATTGGCAGACGCGCTAGGTTCAGGACCTAGTGTCCATTTGGACATGCCGGTTCAAGTCCGGCCGTCGGCACCAGACCGAACCCCGAGCGCCCGGAAAGCCCCATTTTCGGGCGTTTCTCTTTGCCCCTCCCTTGCCGGACGGACTCATGTAGTGCCCGAAAGCGGCCCCCAAAACCTAGTGAGGCTGACTGCGTGCGCAGCGGCCAAACCTAGCGAGGGCCGTTCGGGTTCACGTCGCCGGTGTATTCCCCGCGCACGGCGGTTACTCCTTCTGACACGGCCCTGCTTGCGGTCGGTAGAGGGAGGTGCGCTGTGACGACCACCACCCGCGGGCCGCAAGTCAACGTTGACTCCATTCCGCAAGACCTCCGCGACGTTCCCCGTTGGGTTGCGTGGCGGTACGAGCCACGCGACGGCAAGCCGACGAAGGTGCCTTGCTCCCCGCTCACGGGTGAGCCTACTGACGTGACGAAGCCCGAGAACCATGTGC
>Ga0315289_10000340_pt1 | contig 73178 bp, 66 predicted proteins | sample YL17G11_40_MG_FD_203452 | JGI IMG/M metagenome (GOLD analysis project Ga0315289, IMG submission 203452) | Sediment microbial communities from Yellowstone Lake, YNP, Wyoming, USA - YL17G11_40 | ecosystem: Environmental > Aquatic > Freshwater > Lake > Sediment | place: USA: Wyoming | collected...
GCAGAAGGGCAATGGTCATTGGGACTTGGGGCTATCCTTATATAGACTCTTATGATCATGTTATTGAGAACGTTATGGTTGTACTCAAGCTTCACAAAATTGAAACAGTAGAAGCCATTTCAGCCTGTGGTTTTGAAGGAATCCTTCATGGATTGGATGATGAGAAGAAAGGTGTAATTGCAAAGTTTCCCGAGGAACTCAATAAGGCTTATCAGGCAGGAAGAGCACTGGTAAAAGGATAGAAAACAAAGGAAGGGTATCTGGCAGTATAGGCTACAACCTTAAAAATTATAGACGTTTTCTTTCCTGCAACATCTGTGTGATTACCTCAGCAGGCACTGGTGGGCTAAATAAGTAACCCTGCATCTCATCACACTTCTGCTTACTCAAAAATGCAAGCTGTTTTTCTGTTTCCACACCTTCGGCAATTACCTTCAAATTCAGACTGTGGCCTAAGGCAATTATGGCTACGGTTATGGCTGCATCGTCAGGATCAGTAGTGATATCCCTCACAAAGGACCGGTCAACCTTTATGGTATCAAGTGGAAAACGTTTCAAATAGCTCAGGGATGAATAACCAGTTCCAAAATCATCAATCGAGAGTCGTATCCCCATGGCTTTCAATTTATTCAACATGGTGATGGTGGTTTCCTCACCCTGCATGATGATGCTCTCTGTGAGTTCCAGTTCCAGATATTGGGGATCCAACCCGGTGTTGTATAAAACTTTATCTATGGTTTCTGCCAGGTTTTTTTGCCTGAACTGATTGCCCGAAAGATTCACGGTCACACGCATTGGTGGAAAACCAGCTACTTGCCAAGCCTTGTTCTGTGCGCAGGCGGTGAGCAGTACCCATTCACCAATGGGCACAATGAGGTTAGTTTCTTCAGCCAACGGTATGAATGCCGCCGGTGCAATCAACCCCATGTCCGGGTGCTGCCACCGTATCAGAGCTTCCATACCAACAATTTTTCCGGTCTGAATGTCAAGTTGTGGCTGGTAGTACAACAGGAACTGCTGGCGATCCAGTGCCGTATGAAGGCTGTTTTCAAGGGCAAACCTTTCAAAGGCAGTGGCGTTCATGGACTGGGTATAAAACTGGTAGTTATTTTTCCCCTGATCTTTTGCATGATACATCGCCGTGTCAGCATTCTCGAGGAGAGTGTCCACATCTTCACCATCAAAGGGGTACAAGGCGATGCCGATACTGACGGTGATAAACACTTCATGGCCTTCCAGCATAAACGGCAGGGATAGTGCTTCGAGGATGCGCCGTGCAACTTTGGCCGCATCCTGAACATGGGTAATTTCGGCCAGTAATATGGTGAACTCATCTCCACCTATACGTGCCACGGTGGTTATTAGTTCATCCATGCTGGGACGAGCGATAAAATCATCTTTGCGTACACAATTCACGATCCGATCAGCAACGGCTTTTAGCAACAGATCTCCCACATCGTGGCCAAATGTTTCATTGATGTGCTTGAAACGGTCCAGGTCAAGGTACAGCGTTGCCACCAGCTGCTCATACCGCTTAGCATGTACCAGTGCCTGATTGAGACGCTCTTTAAATGAAGGACGGTTCGGTAGACCGGTTAACGTGTCATGATACGCCAAATAGACGATCTGTTCTTCTGCTTGCTTGCGCTCGGTAATATCACGGACAATCGCTAGGAGTTCATCTTTTCCACTGATAACGATGCGAGCTTCATGAGAGTGCAATTTTTCATTCGAGGGAAACTGATACTCGAAGACCTGTGTATCGCCGGTCTGCATTGTCCGCTCAACAAAGTGCATGGCCTGCTGAGCTACTTCATCGGGCAATATTTCATACACCTTTTTCCCTAACAAATCATTGAGAGGCAAAAAGGATTTAAAGTCTTTTGCCGCCTTGAAATCCAGAATGGTCCCATCTTTGCTGATCTGAAGCATTAAATCCGGGATCGCATTGAGGAGGGCTCGATTCTTTTCTTCGCTTCTGCCTAGCCCATCAATTGCCCGGCTTGCACGTAAGATGTAACGAATGCGGTAACCTAATATCACCCAGTTAATAGGTTTGGTGATAAAGTCTGTAGCACCCACCTCGTATGCACGGTTGATTGATTCAATATCATCAAGTCCAGTCACCATAACTATCGGTGTATGTTCACCACCAAACAACTTACGAAGTGCGGTACAGACGGCGAACCCATCCATTGACGGCATCACGACATCCAACAGCACAATATCCGGTCTCAAACGTTCGAAGGCAGACAGTGCCGGCGGTCCATCTGCAGCCTCTTCTACTGCAAAACCATCCTGTTCCAGGAACTCACGCATGAGGACCCTTACGGCTGGATCATCATCAACAACCAGCACCAAGGGCGATTTTCCCTGGTTTCCGATTTGTGTCACTGTTTTCGCCTCTGCAGTTCTGTTGTTAAGGCATCACGTATCATTCCATATTCTACTTCAATCCTCATCAATATCTCCAGACAGTTACTATAATAAATATCGGTCTTTCCATACTTATTCTTTAGTTTTTATCCATAGAAAAATCGGGTTTTATTCAACGGCATAATAAAAACCATATCATTTCACCTTGAGGAACAAGGCTTTGTCTTCTGATTTCTGATTTGTTTCTGGGAAAATTCGAGGGGCCTTTTAAGATTTGATTGTGGATGTTTCAAAAACTGAGATCAATTAAGGATCTCAACTTTAAATTCTTGAGTTAGGGTCAGTTCACGGGTCAATCCGAGGACCAGGTTACCACTTCCGCAGAGGCCTTTATAAATCCCTTTGGTGCTGAAGGACTCTCGACGCTACGGGTTTTTTTATAGTAGAACACCAGTGCCTCTCTTACTAATTTAATTCTGGTTAATGCCTTAGCTTGAATCCCATAAAGCCTGAATGCTTCTATCTTCAGGTCCCTAATAGCCTGTTCCTCGGAAAAACCCTTCCTCGATTGATCAATTATATTGACTATTCCCAAGATTTTAAAATTGAGATGGAACAAATCATCAGAAGAAAAAATTAAGATGTTTGAAAGTGGAGGAATTTCGCCAACCTCTCTCTGAGTTGATATGCCTCCTGATTGGCCAGTAACTGCTGGAATTGTTCCTGATCCTTCCTCCGGTGCAACTGCTGTTTTTTTGGCCAGTGTTATTACATCACCGGATATCTCCTCATAAACATCTTGGTTCATCGAAAGCAAATCTGATTTTTTCTTATACTTAATATTGATTATCCCCTGTGCGAGGCTGCTATACCGTTTGAAGGCCTCTACCTTAAGATTTTGCAGCGCTTTTTCTTGGGTAAACCCATCCTTTGAAGGGCTACGCACCTCAATTCTTCCTAAAAACGAGAACCGATAATCTGTTAAATCCTGATTTGAGAGAATAGGGATATTGGCAGGAGAGAGAATATCGGTCTTATATTCTTTAGAAGGAAATTTTTCGCTGATCTTAGTGGCTGGAGAAACCGGTTCTCCTTTCACCACCGCTTCCCCACCCTGCTGTGCAGGTGATTGTTCAACAACCTTAATCTCTTTGGAAGGGGAAGGGGTTGAGGCTCTCTCTGTTGATGGGGTTGGTTCCTGTGGTTTGGGTTTCCGAAATACTATGGGAGAACGCATTTCTATTGCTGAACATCCATACATTAAGGCCAACAACAGGAGTATACGTCCTGATTTCACGATTCTTTTATGCATTGAAAACTCTCCTTATATAACGGTCGGACCCTACTAATCTTCTATCTGTTTTTTGCAAATCAATCAAGTTAATTTAATTAATTGTAGAGATCAGATTTCTTTATCTACTAATACAACTCCTGTCCAGGTTATCTTATCAGGATGAAATTCGGCATCTAAATTTAATTTTCCAAGCATACCCACTACATCTATAGCTAACGCTTCCATGGAAACCCTTGCTTTATCAGGATGTTCGCAAAGATCACCTCTATACCCAGCACATTCATCGCACAGGTCGCAGTGTCCACCAATCATTCCCCAAATATTTTCAAAACCCATTTTTTCCTTAAGGTATCTCTCTGTTTCAAGGATCATGTGGTGGAGTTTTAATTTTGTTCGCTTTAATCCTTCTTTATCTTTCTCGATATTGATATTCTCGGAATATTGGATCAGAATTCCCGTTTTGAATGTATTGAGTTTTTGCTTTATTTCGGAGATCGTACCTGTATGGGGAGGACAGGTTAAATGCTTATTATAACTGCCACATTTATTCTGATAGCAGTAACCTCTTATCCTTTCTTCCGGTATAAGGAACCGGGAAGGAATGAATTGACAATGGGTTGCCCCTAATACTTTTATATATGGCAAAATTGATTGGTGGTTTATTACCATCCGGATTAGGTCTTGTCAGATAGGAAGTGCTTTATAAAAACCCATCTAATGCACTAAAAACGGAGGAAATATAGCGCGAAAATGTAAGATAGTCAATGAAATGTATGGAGATCGTACACGAAGAACTTTGTCATTAAAAACAATTGTAATATTTTTTTACATTTGGTATATTAAGAAAAGTTTTGAAAAAATATGTAGTATATCTTGTGAATAGTGAGGTCAAGTTTTTCTTCAACCTATCCACACATATCTTCCCTGATTACCAAGAATGATACCTTTTCTATTTCCCGCAGAAATCATTTTAGAATAAGCGATGTCCACAGATTCAGAAAGATTAGTTTATATCCAAAGGAGTCCTTTATTCCCGTGCATCCAGTGTGGCAAATGCACTGGTGGCTGTCCTATCTCTGTTATATCTTCCCATTTTAATATCAGACGTCTTCTCTACGAGACTCTCAATTCAAAGGGGGAGGATATTGCCCGTCAGAAAGAGATGCTCTGGGATTGCACTACGTGCACCACATGTGTTAAGCGCTGCCCTAAGAAGGTTGAACTTACCGATCTCATTATCGGTATGCGCAGTGTCCTCGTAGAAGATGGTCAGGTGCCACCGAAAATACGGGATGTCTTGAAGAGTATCTCCATCCGGGGAAACCCCTGGAACATCGGGCAGGAAAAGAGATCTGAGTGGGCTGAAGGATTAGGAATTAAAAGTATTGCCGATGCAGAGATCCTCTACTATGTGTGCTGCACCGCAGCCTTCGACCCCAGGCTGCAGAAGATAGCCAGGGCCCTGGCTAAAGCCTTTCGCCAAGCAGGACTTAATTTCGGAACTTTGGGAAATGACGAGGTATGCTGTGGGAATGAGATCCGCCGTATGGGGGATATCTGGTCATTCGATGCCCTCAAAGAGATGAACCTTGAGATGTTCAGGCAATTTCCCATTAAGCAGATTATCACCACCTCTCCTCACTGCTATAACACATTCAAGAATGAGTACAAAGAGCTCACCATTGACGTAAAACACTATACCCAGGTTATCTCCGAACTGATCAAAAAGAAAAAACTCACATTCTCAAAGAAATTTGAGAAGACCGTGACGTATCACGATCCTTGCTTTTTGGGGAAACAGAACCAGATCTTTGATGAACCGAGAAGCATCCTCACCAGCATCCCTTCCTTAAATTTTATCGAAATGGATCGAGCCAGAGAAAGGGCTCTCTGTTGTGAAGGGGGAGGAGGAAGGATGTGGATCGAGGCCTTTGAGGCAAAAGAACGCACTGCCAGTATTCGGGTCAGAGAGGCTGTTGACATTGGTGCCGAGGTCTTGGCAACTGCATGTCCTTTCTGCCTCTTAACCCTTGAAGATGCTGTAAAGAGCGGAGGATTTGAAGATAAAATTCAGGTTCTCGATATTATGGAAATTGTTAACCAAGTTATAGAGTAGGAACAGGGAATGGGGAAAATAAAAGTTGGCGTTTATATCTGCCACTGTGGGGTGAATATTAAATCCACCGTTGATATTGATAAGCTTACCCAGTTTGCATCAACCCTGCCCCATGTCTCAATGGCTAAAGAATACATCTATCTCTGTTCCGATCCCGGACAAGAATTGATCAGGAACGACATTAAAGAGTTTAACCTTAACCGGATTGTCGTAGCATCGTGCTCACCCCGGATGCATGAACCCACCTTTCGGAAAGTCTTGAGGAGTGCCGGTCTCAACCCATACTGCCTTGAAATGGCGAATATCCGTGAGCACTGCAGTTGGGTTCATGACGATAAGATAATGGCAACCCAGAAGGCAGAAGCAACCCTTTCAGCTTCGGTAGCGAAAGCCAACCTGCTTGAGCCCCTCGAGGAAAAGGAGGTAGATGTTACACCTGCTGCACTCGTGATAGGTGGAGGAATTGCTGGCATCCAGGCAGCCCTCGACATCGCTGATACAGGGTTTAAGGTATACCTGGTAGAAAAAGAGCCGAGTATCGGCGGGCACATGATGCAGCTTGATAAGACCTTCCCTACGCTTGACTGTTCAGCCTGTATCCTTACACCTAAAATGTCTGATGTCGGTAACCACCCTAATATAGAACTTCTTACCTATTCTGAAGTTACTGATGTAAAAGGCTACATTGGCAACTTCAAGGTAACCATTAAGAAGAAACCAAGATACATTGTAGAAGAGCAGTGTAATGCCTGTGGTCTATGCGTACCGTACTGTCCAATAGAAATGCCAGATCCTTTTAATATGAATCTGTCTAAGATAAAATGCCTTTACATCCCCTTTCCTCAAGCTGTCCCTGCAAAGTATGTGATTGACCCTAAACACTGCCGTTACACCTTGAGGAGAGAGTGTAAACAGTGTGAGCCTGTATGCAAGGATTTGAAGGCAATAGACCTCAAGCAGAAAGAAAAACTGATCGAGGTTGAAGTAGGAACCATCATCGTCGCTACCGGGTTTGACACCTTTGATCCAACCCTGAAGCCTGAATTGGGGTACGGGCTGTATCCCAACGTAATCACTGGATTAGAATTCGAACGATTATCTTCTGCCTCAGGTCCAAACCTGGGCGAGCTCTTGATTCATGGGAAAAAGCCGAAGGATGTCGTTTTTATCCAATGTGTGGGATCAAGGGATAAATCTATTGGTAATGAGTATTGTTCAAGGGTCTGCTGTATGTATACGGCTAAACAGGCCCACCTCGTGCGCGAGAAGATACCTGATGCCAACATCACTGCCTTCTATATTGACGTGAGGGCATTTGGTAAGGGATTCGAGGAGTTCTATGATCGGGTAAAACAGGAAGGCGTGATGTATAGACGGGGGAATGTCTCTGAGGTCTTTAAGAGAAAGGACCGGCTCGTTGTCAGGGCAGAGGACACTTTGCTGGGTCAACCCATCGAGGTAGAGGCAGACCTCGTTGTCCTCGCAGTTGGCATGGTTCCGAGAAGTGACACCGCTGCAGTTGCGCAACTATTGAAGATATCTCAATCCCCAGACAAGTTTTTCTTGGAGGCCCACCCCAAATTGCGTCCTATTGACACTGCGAGTGACGGGATCTTTCTCGCTGGGTGCTGCCAGGGTCCTAAGGATATTCCTGATACGGTTGCTCAGGCAAGTGGCGCAGCAGCGAGAGCCTGCATTCCCCTCTCTCAGGGGAAGGTGAGGACAGAGGCTATCGTATCCCACGTCGACGAAACCATCTGCCGCGGATGTGCACTGTGTGTGGAGGCCTGCCCCTATGAGGCTATTGAGTTGAAGACTATTGAACGGGCAGGAAAGACAGTACAGGTGGCTTCGGTCAATGAAGTCCTCTGTAAGGGGTGTGGGGCATGTGTGGCAGCTTGTCTCTGTGGTGTTATGCAACAGAACTCCTTTACCGATGAACAGCTCCTCTCTATGATTGCAGTGTTGAGTGAACACTATGAGCAAATTTGAACCCAACATTGTAGCATTTCTATGCAACTGGTGCTCCTATGCAGGAGCAGATCTTACAGGAACCAGCCGTATCCATTACCCTCCCAACGTTAAGGTGATTCGAGTAATGTGCACCGGGAGGATGAATCCCCTGTTTGTTATTCAGGCCCTCAGGCAGGGTGCCGATGGGGTACTCATTTCAGGGTGCCATCCGGGAGAATGCCATTACCTCAAGGGAAATTATCTTGCCCGCAGGAGATTTCTCTTAATGCGAAAACTCTTAGAGCATATTGGCATTAACCCACTGAGACTGAGGATGAGCTGGGTATCAGCTTCAGAGGGAAAGAAGTTTGCTGATGTGATTACCACGGTAACAGAAGACATAAAGAGGATAGGTCCTCAGCAATCTTTCAAGAGGGAAGCTGTATGAATATCCAAAAGCTCAGGGATGAGGCAATACGAGCCATCGGCCGCAAAGATGTTAAATACCTGATTGGGTATCAGAGGGGGAGCTACGGCTTCAGGGTATCTCCTGCATTCATTCAGACCAAAGAAGATGTAGACCGGCTTATCTTTTCTCCACTCTGTCATTTGAGTCTCACCAAATATCTTACCCTGGAAGAGATAATCCCTGTGTCTGAAGAAAAGCAGAAAGCTTCCAAAATAGCCATTTTTGCAAGAGGTTGCGATTCTCGGGCACTCAATCAGGTCATTGCAGAAAAAGGGATACCGCGTGATAAACTTTTTATTATAGGGATCCCCTGTGAGGGGGTGATCGATCGCAAAAAGATTGAAGCAAGATTTCCTCACGTGACAGATCCAGCAGACGTGATTGAAGAGAATGGAAAATATATCATTACCATCGGGGATCAATCCCACGAAATCCAGAAAGAAGAGCTCCTGGCGGATACCTGTAAAGTTTGCCAGTATCCCAACCCGTTCATTTATGACAAGCTGGTAGGTGATAAAGTGGCGCCTCGTCCGGCCAATTATGATGACATAAAGTCGTGGGAAGAAAAACCACTGGAAGAGAAATTAGATTTCTGGTTGGATCAGTTCGACCGGTGTATCCGGTGTTATGCATGTAAAAATGCTTGCCCTCTCTGTTACTCTCTGGTTTGTATCTTAGACAGACTCAATCCTCAATGGGTGAAACGCTCGAACGATACCTCAGAAAATCTCATGTTTCATATCTCCCGTGCCTTCCACCTCGCAGGAAGATGCATCAGCTGTGGGGAGTGTGAGCGCGCCTGCCCCATGGACATTCCCCTCATGAAACTGAACCGGAAGCTCGAGAAGGATGTAAAAGATCTATTTAGCTATGAATCAGGTAAAGATTCCGAATCAAAATCACCCATGACCACATTTCACGTAGAAGATCGGGAGGACTTTATTTTATAGGATTTTTGATGGGCACTCTTATTCTTCAAAAAGACAAATTGAAGGATTTCCTATCATCACTTGATGAATACACCCTTTGGGCGCCGGTTCAAAAGGATACTATCACTCTCTTCGAGGTTATCAAAGATCCTAAGAATGTCTCCTTAGATTTAAAACATCAGGCAAAAATCCCTAAGGAGGCAGTTTTCCCTCAAACCGAGTTACTCTTCAGTTTTGACAAGGACGGTATCATAAAAAAAACAGACTCACGGGAAATGAAAGAAAGTATTGTCTTTGGAATCCGTCCATGCGATGCACGAAGCTTTCTCATCTTAGATCCTGTTTTTGAAGGAGCAATTCCAGACCCCTATTATCTTAGCCGTAGGAATAAAGCGATATTGGTTGGTCTTACCTGTACGGAACCATTTTCAAACTGTTTTTGTACTTCATTAGGGGGTAACCCCTTTTCTCAAAAGGGGCTTGACCTTATCTTCACAGAACTTAATGGTAAATTCTATGTTGAAGTGGTTACCGAAAAGGGCAAAAAGATAATTGACAAAACGTCTTCTCTCTTTACAGCCGCTTCAACAGAAGACACCAAACAAAGGGAAGAATTGGCACAAGCGTCTGAAAGTAAGATTAAAAGGCAGATCAATCTTAATGGAATACCCGAGAAACTGGCCATGATTTTTGAACATCCTTTCTGGAAACAGATAGCCACAAAGTGCATTGGATGTGGGATATGTACTTATACGTGCCCTACCTGCTATTGCTTTGACATCCAGGATGAGCCAACCTTGAGAAAAGGCAGGCGTGTCAGGATATGGGACTCTTGCATGTTTGGGGAATATACACTACATGCTTCCGGGCACAATCCAAGGCCAACCAGGGCAGAAAGGCTTAAAAACAGAATCTACCATAAATTCAAATTCAATGTGGATAACTTTGGAGTGCCTGGCTGTGTGGGATGCGGAAGATGTATTTCTCTTTGTCCGTTTAATGTTGATCTTATCGAAAGCCTTTCAGCCATAAAGAGCATAGAATGAAAAATCCTTATCTCCCTGAAATAGCTAAAATAATGGATATCAGAGATGAAGCATTAGGGGGAAGACCGATTAAAACTTTTAAAGTAGTCTTATCAAATGGCCATGAATTTAACCATAAACCTGGGCAATGTGCCATGGTTGGCATCCTGGGCATAGGCGAGAGTATGATCTCTATCGCATCATCACCTACTCAAAAAGGCTATCTTGAATTCAGTATCATGAAAATGGGAAAGGTTACCTCTGCATTGCATGCATGCGAGGTAGGTGACACAATTACCGTACGAGGACCCTATGGGAATGGATTCCCCATTGATGACTGGAAGGGGAAAAATATTGTAACTATCGGGGGAGGGATCGGACAGGCACCTCTACGACCAATTCTCCAGTATATTCTCGATAATAGAAACGATTTTGGCCAATTAGATATCATCTACGGTGCCCGCACCTCAAACGATCTCTGTTTTAAAAATGAACTTCTTGAGTTAGAAAAACGTAAAGATGCGAGAGTTCATCTTTCAATTGATGTGGGAGAACCAGACTGGACACAATTTGTAGGCTTTGTACCAACCAACCTCCTTCAGGTCAAACCCTCCCCAGAAAATACCATTGCTATAACATGTGGACCTGTGGTGATGATAAAGTATGTCATTAAAAACCTCCTCGAACTGGGTTTCTCCGATGAACAGATCTTTACCACTTTGGAAAACAGGATGAAATGTGGCATTGGTAAATGCGGCAGGTGCAATGTTGGAAATCTCTATGTTTGCAAGGATGGACCTGTTTTCACTTACGCCACATTAAAGAATCTACCGGAGTTTTAATATTTTTTATTGACAAAACAACTCATTGAATATCAGAATAGAAAAGGAAAGATCAGCCACATAGATACGGATAACTTTGATAGAGAAAGGAGGATCTAAAAATGAACGGTTGGGTGGGCAAAATTCTAAGAGTAGATTTGACCAATGAAAGTTTTACCGTTGAAGATTTAGATCTTGATTTAGCGAAAGATTTCATTGGCGGAAGAGGCCTTGCATCCAAGATGCTCTACGATGAAATAGATCCTACCATTGATCCCCTTAGTCCTGATAATAAGTTGATCTTCGCTACTGGCCCCCTCACAGGAACAGGAGCTATAGCCGGATCTCGCTATATGGTAGTTACCAAGTCACCGTTAACGAATTGCATCGCCTCTTCAAATTCAGGAGGTTACTTTGGTCCTGAGATGAAATATGCTGGATACGATATGATCATATTTGAAGGTAAGGCCCCAGAACCAGTATACCTGTTCATAAATGACGATACCATTGAGATCAGATCTGCAGCTCACCTCTGGGGGAAGACTACGCATGAAACCGAGGATATCATCCGGGGTGAGATAGGGTTACCCTGGAAAGGCGAACAGTTTCGCATTACCAGTATCGGGCCTGCGGGTGAAAAGCTCTGTCGGATAGCCTGTGTTATCAATGATAAAGCCAGAGCAGCGGGACGATCTGGCGTTGGGGCAGTAATGGGATCAAAAAATTTAAAGGCAATCGCAGTAAAGGGGACAAAAGGGGTAACGGTAACTGACCGGGATAAGTACCGAGAGATCATCCGTGAGAGCATTGAGAAGAATAGATCAGCAGCAGCTAAGGTAACTTCCCAGGCTCTCCCTCTCTTTGGGACTGCCGTGTTAATCAATATCATCAATGAGAGCGGTATCCTGTGCACGAGAAACTTCCAGACCGGTGTCTTTGCTGGTGCACAGAAGATTAGTGGAGAAACTCTGGCTGACACCCTTTTAAAGAGAAAGAGGGGTTGTTTTTCCTGCCCCATGGCGTGTGGTAGGGTAACTGAAACAAACGATCCCAAGTTTGAAGGAAAGGGTGAGGGTCCAGAGTATGAGACAGTTGCCCTGTTTGGTGCCTCCTGCGGGATCGACAATCTCTCTGCTGTCTGCAAGGCAAACTACATCTGTAATGAACTGGGAATGGATACCATCGATGCTGGAAATATTGTGGCGTGTGCTATGGAGCTTTACGAGAAAGGGTTCTTACCTGAGAAGGATATTGGATTTAAAGCAAATTTCGGTAATGCTGAGGCATTGGTGAAACTTGTAGAGATGATGGGGAAACGCGAGGGTATTGGGGACGTATTAGCTGAAGGGGGATATGCATTAGCCAAAAAATACAGCCATCCTGAACTCTTCATGGGGGTAAAGAAACAGGGCTTGCCTGCGTATGATCCCCGGGGTGTTCAAGGCATGGGCCTCAGCTATGCCACCTCTAATCGAGGAGCCTGTCACGTACGGAGTTATCTCATTGCCACTGAAATCCTGGGGGTAAATGTCAAACGCGACCCCTTCACCACAGAAGGGAAGGCAGCAGTATTAAAAGCTTTCCAGGATTTAACTGCGGTGATTGATTCCACCGGACTTTGTCTCTTCCTAAGCCTGGCAGAAGGTTTTGGGCCGGATGATTTAGTACCTCTGTTAGAGGTAGCTACCGGTGCAGACTTCACCAAGGAAAATATGATCTTAGCAGGGGAGAGAATCTGGAATTTAGAGCGTCTCTTTAACCTCAAGGCTGGTCTTATCAAAGCAGATGATACCTTACCACCCAGGTTCTTAAAGGAGCCCATGCCTGAAGGACCTGTGAAAGGACGTGTCTGCAAACTTGATGAAATGTTACCCGAATACTACCAGTTGAGGGGATGGGACAAAAATGGTGTTCCCACCCCAGAAAAATTAAAAGAATTGGGGCTGAAGTAACCTATAACTCTCATGGGAGAGAGTGCTTATAGGGTAAAGGAGGAGGTTATTTATGAAGGCAATGGTGAAAAAAATTCAGGTAGATTTTGATAAATGTACCGGTTGTCGTCACTGTGAGACAGCATGTTCTTTATCCCACACAGAGAAAAACTGTGTAAATCCTTACCTATCCCGAATAAAGGTTTTCATGGATCCCGAATCAGGTAACAGTTATCCGGTACTTGCCGGGCCTTACACCGATGCAAAGTGCACTTCCAAAAGTTTTGTAGTTATTAGTAAACAAAAATACAACATGTGTATATTATGTCGAGCAGCTTGCCCTGAAAAACCTTTCTTCTTCGAACCCGGCACAGAAGTTCCTTTAAAGTGCGATCTCTGTGGTGAACCACCAGATCCATGGTGTGTTAAATGGTGTACGAGTGAAGCTTTAACTCTTTTAGAGGTAGAGGAGGAGGTAGAAGAGAAAGTTTAGTTCTCTCGTTTGTAATTGTAGTAGTGTATATAAATATAGAATATCATGTAGTTTCTTCCTGAATTTTTAAAGAAACTTTTTTGAGAATTTTCTCTTGACATTTGTTTATTTCTATTATTAGAATAGCTCACAAATTGGGGAGAGATTATTCCCTTAATTATGAGATATGAGATTATTGGGTGGAAGTTAATTTAGGGTCTAAGAGAGGAAGAAACGTAATTACCAAACTAATTACTAACCAAAAGGAGGAGGAAGAACGATGTTGAGATCTAAAAAGTTTTTCGCTTGTTTGGTCCTATGTATGCTGTTCCTGTTCGGTTTTTCACTCGGTTCTGTTTCCTTTGCCCAAGAGGAGAAACCCGCAGTAGCAGAGCAGGAAGAGGAGGCAAGGCCCACTCTTTCAGCCTCATATACCCTCTTTTCAAAGTACGTCTGGCGTGGGTATGAGCTGAGCAAAAACAGTCTGGTCATGTTCCCCTCGATTACGATATCCTACAAAGGTTTTGCTCTGAATATGTGGGGAGACTACGATACGAGGTATTATGGGAGTCGCGGAGAGGATCAGAAAGAGTGGTTCGAGACCGATTTTGTCTTGACCTACAGCAACAATTTAGGCACCCTGCCGAATTTAACTAAAATTTTCGATCCATTAAAAAATGTAAGTTACACCATTGGATATATCTACTATGACACTGATTTCGATATAAACGGTGCCAGTTATATCCGGCGGGCGAGAAGGTCACTCGAGAGGGACTTCAATTTAGTATCTGGTGCCGGATCGACTGAGGAAGTTTACCTGATCCTTGGGTACGCCATGTTCGCCAACCCCACCGTCAGTGTGTGGAGACAGATAGAAACTGGAGAGGCATGGTACGTCAACTTTGCCCTTTCCCAGAATTTTCCACTTCCCAAAGAAATTATAAACAAATACCCCTGCACGAAAGACTGGTCAGTTGATGTGGGCAGTTGGATTAGCTGGATGCACAGGACCAGAGCAGCTGGTGTGTCGGCTCATTATTCAGCTATGCATGACGCCAATATCTGGGCTGCTCTGAATGTACCTTTAAACAAATATTTCACTCTCTCGCCCACAGTCAATTATTCATTCCCCATGAGTCATAGTGCACATCATGAAATTGAGGCGGCCAGCTTTAATGGACATGATGATAACTGGGTCTACGGTGGTGTGGTCGTAAAATTAGCTTTTTAATGGCAGTAAGCCAAATTTAATTGAAAGATAGAAGGTGATAATCGGCAAGTAATACGTAATTGGTTAAAGGCACAAAAAAATATTAAAGAGAGGAGGAATATTATGAAAAGGTTACTCGTTAGCATAGGTATTGTATGCCTGGGAATTCTTTTTCTGAGCTCTTATTGCAGTGCTATCTCCATTAAGGATGTGAAGCCTGGAGAGGATGTCTTTAAATACATCCAGCGGATTAAAGGTCAATTTGATCAGGAACTATATAAGAAAGTTATCGGTGCTGCCAATGCCTTCAAGGAGGGGGATGAAATCCTCGGAGTTGCTGCTGATGATGAAGTAAGCCGAGAGAATGCCCGAAAACTTCTGGCGAATACAAAGATTAAAGACCTGCACGAAAACCCCTTACTTGTGGATAGTGTACAGAAGTTCATCTGGGAGACTACTGATAAGGCACAGTATGAAAAGGTAAAGAACTGGACCATGGGGGAATTGAAAACTTTCCTCCTGACTAAATCTGAAGATGAAATCAAGGGGATTATGTGGGGCCTGAACAGCGAGGTGATTGGCTGCGTACCCAAGCTCATGAGCAATAAGGAACTGATAGCCGTAGACTCAAAGGTCTTTAACCCCCTGCCAGGAAGCAAGCTCGGGGCAAAAGGCTATATGGGGGCCAGGATTCAGCCCAATTCACCCACTGACAATGTTGAGGATATCGTCTGGCAGACTTTTGATGCGTTCGCCTTTGCTACTGGCGACATCGTGCTTGGGACAAACCCGGTGGATGGCTCAAAGGAAAGCTGCGCAAAGATTGAAACAGCCCTTGCGGACGTTATCCATACCTTCAAGTTAGAGGATGTTATGCCCTGGTGTGTCCTGTCGCATGTTGATGTGCAACGCGTGGTTTTCAATGAGCATCCCGAACTGGTTAATTTTCTGTTCCAGAGCCTTGCCGGTACCGATGTTGCTAACAAGACATTTGATGTTTCTGTCGAAAAGATGATAGACCATGCAAAATCACGCGCCGGGCAGAAATACGGCCTCTACTATGAGACCGGTCAGGGCGCTGATTATAGCAACGGAGGAGCCGAGGGCGTGGATATGGTTGTGCTCGAGTCCCGAAAGTACGGGTTTGCCCGCGGCCTGAAGAAGGAGCTGGCAAAAGTCCAGCCCAAAGGTGCCTGGACTCACTTTAACGATGTGGCTGGCTTTATCGGTCCCGAGATTTTCAAGACCCGTGAGCAATTGGTGAGATGCTGTCTGGAGGATATACTCATGGGTAAACTCAACGGAATGACTGCTGGCCTCGATATTTGCTCGACTCTGCATATGCCTGTTTCACTGGATGATCTTGAGTGGTGCATAGATCAGATCATGCCGGCCAACCCTGGTTACCTGATGGCCCTTCCCACCAAGAATGATCCCATGCTGAGCTACCTTACTACCGGCTATCAGGATCATGTCCGTCTCAGAGCGAAATTCGGCTACAAGGTAAATGATGCCACGTGGGATTTCTACAAGAGAATCAAAATAGTCGATGAGAAAGGCAACTATACCAAGCATGTGGGAGATCCCATCTGGGTTTATTACCAGTACTGCCTGGCTAAAGGGGATAAACGTTCCAAAGATGAGATCTATGCTGAAGGAAAGAAGAAGGTTGATGCAGTCCAAGCACGGGGTGTTGATCTTGCCATTGGTCACGGTGCTAATGTGTGGGATCTGAACCCGACACTGAAAAAGAGACTCTACGGTCTCTACGAAGATGCCAAGAAATGCCTGTGGTCTGAGCTTACCCCTGAATTTATTAAGACCATCCCCAATCCAGTCCAGATAGCAACCCAGTCTAAAGACCGGGAGGACTATGTTGCCCATCCAGCCAGCGGTGAAGTTCTGAGTGAACAGGCTGTAGCTACCCTTGATAAACTGAGAGACTCCTGGGCCGGAAAAGACCCTGATGTTCAGATTGTGATTTCTGATGGTCTAAGTGGCAATGCGATAATGGATCCAGGTCATCTTGAGCCCTTCTTGAAAGAGCTGAAAAAGGAATTAAAAGAAGCTGGCTTTACTGTAGGTGAGAAAACAGTTGTGGTCACCAATGGACGGGTTAGAGCCGGATACGCCATCGGCAGTGTTCTCTTCGAAAAATCAGATCCCAATAAGCCCAAAGCAGTTCTCCACATCATCGGGGAAAGGCCTGGAACTGAGCATCATAGCTATTCAATTTACTTTAGTGCCCCAAAGGCAAAGGTCTGGGCAGAGAAAAAGGTTGACCATGACATCACCAAGGTGGTCTGCAACATCGCTGACACTGCCATGAAGCCCGAAGCTGCAGCAAAAGAAACAGTGAAACTTCTCAAAGAGTTGGTGAAGATGTAATATCGGTTCAAAATTTTGATTCGAAAAATTGTAGCGTTATACAAAAAGGGCACAATATTGTGCCCTTTTTGTATTTTCTTTCTTTAAGCTATTTTCTTCAGGCTGAGACCCGCTCTATTAACGAACTTAAGTAAATCAATTCTCTGCTTTAGGCAATCAGATTTTCTTACCGTGTACAGCTATGCTGACTTATCAATAATTTTGACAAGGTTTTTTTCATGCAAATAAATCAGACCAAAAATGTGTACGAGCATAAAACTCCCCCTTTACCCCAAAAGGTCAAACTGTATCTCACGGCCCTGGTTAAAGTACCATTCTACCGTTATGGCGAATTGGGAAATATCTTCTATACTATTGGTAAGAATATCCTTGAAGGTGTTATACTGTACACGATGTTTTCGATGGCTGAAAAGGAACTAAAGGTAGCTGCAATTCTTGGTATCATGGTAAAATACATCTATCCAAGCATAACGATAGTCAGCAGCACGTATACATCCGGTTTTATAGATCACCTGGAATCTTTTAGGGAAATAAAGGACCAAATTTCTAAATTGATCAAGGCTCACGTGGGGATTGGAATCGGGCAGTCCCTGGGAGCTATCTTTCTCCTTCTCTGTTTCCCTCCTGTGTTTAAATATTTTTTCTACGAACTCTCATTTAAATCCTACCTCATAATTGCTCTCTACCTTCTCTATCATGTCTGTGACGGTTCATCACAAATCGTAGAAGGGAGGACCTGGTTTAAAATCATTGAAATTAAGATCCGGATGGGAGAAATCTTTCAGCTTTCTCATAATTTCTGGGTAATCTATGTTACTTCTCAAAATCTCCAGCTTATATTGGGGCAGATATTTATATGGAGTGCATTGGGGATCACAACTGCCTATTCTCCTGATCTTACAACTCCTGTGATGCTTGTTACCGTTTATTTCGGGCTTATATGTACGATTATTTCTAAATTTATCCTTCCCATAACCTATAAATTGAAATTATGTTCTTGATGAGATCTCACCAGGTCTTAGCTCATGTTAAAATTAGATAACGTTCATTATTCTATCGATGAAAAAGAGATACTCCACGGTATCTCAGTTCAATTTGAGCCTTGTAAAATTCATGGTATCATTGGTCCAAATGGGTCTGGAAAGTCTACCCTGCTTAAGAATATCTGCAGAATCTGGGAGCCTCAAGAGGGAATAATCTTCATCAATGATACAGACTACAGAACAATACCAAGGAAGGAGCTGAGTAGGATCGTTACCCTTGTCCCTCAGAATACAAATACTACCTTTCCGATCTCAGTCTATGACATAATCTCTATGGGGCGCAACCCTCATCTCGGACGTTTTCAACCTTTAAAGAAAAAAGACCGGGAGATCATAGCGTGGGCGTTACAGGAGACCAACACCTATGAATTGAAAGATCGAAATATCAATGAACTCTCCGGGGGAGAGGCCCAATTATCAATAATCGCCCGGGCCCTTGCAACAGAATCATCCCTCATCCTGTTGGATGAGCCAGTATCAGACCTCGACATTAAACACACGCTCACCATCATGGACTTACTGGTTACCTTAAAAGAAGAAGGCAAAACCATCCTGGTGAGTATTCATGATTTGAACCTTGCCCGGAGATATTGTGATACAATATCCATTATTAATAGAGGAGAGATATTTTATACCGGCCTCCCACCTGAGGCATTTTCAAAGGAAAATATTAGAGAGGTTTTTAATGTCAATGTCATCGAGATTAAACATAATTCCAGAAGTTTCCTCTACTTCCATGAATAAACCATCTTTTCGAAAGAGTTACTGCGGAACGAAAAAAACCTTAATTCTCCTGGGGATAATCTTCACCTTCCCATTCTCTGCCTGTTCATCTGGTCCTATGGACAGTAAAAAGTCATTACCTCATTCCCCCCTTGATATGGGTAAGTTAAAAGAGGCCTTAAGCTACACGAGGGGGGGAACCAAAGCCGATGAGGGGTGGCCCAAGATCATCCGGTATACACAAACCACGTACGACTACAAAACTGATGTGATCAACCAACTGGAAAAGACCTTTGAGATGAAGAAGAAACCCTATCGAATCATACCCCACGCCGTTGGTGTAGCAGAAATACTGTGGGCCATCTGCCCACGGGAAAGAATAGCAGCCTACAATGAATTTGCAGCAGATCCTGAATTTTGTTTTATCGCTGACCTGGTAAAAAAGAGGGGAACTATCTTTAAATCGAAACAGACTGAACTGGTTATCGGTTATCACCCTGATCTGGTTTTTACGGTCTTCTATTCAGAGGCTGCTTTTAAGGAGAAGTTAAAACAGGCAAGGATACCGTATTTTGATCTCGGCTATTTTGGGACAATTGAGTCTATCAAAGATCAGATCATACTCATTGGGAAAATTATCGGTGAAGAAGGGAATGCAACGGCGTTGGTAAAAGTTATGGATGAAAAGATCCAAGAGCTCAAAAAGAAGATACCTAAAACCCCTCAGCCAATAAGGATCTTATACTATGATGAAGGTGGGTATATACCAGGTAAGTCATCAAATTTTAACTCAATATGTGAAATAATCGGAGTTATTAACGTGGGGGCTGAACAGGGAATAAAATCCTGGTCTCAGATTGATTACGAGACCTTACTGAAGTGGAATCCTGAGATAATCCTTGTTCCGGAAGGGAGTAACCTCAAGAAACTACTAATGTCAAGTGAAATCCTTTCCCATGCCAGTGCAATTAGAGAAAAAAAGGTATATTACATACCCGGAGTCTACTTGCGGGTTGATTCCCAATATATGATTCTCAGCGCAAACTTAATTGCTGGAATTACTTATGAAAAAAGTTTTTAGTTTTATCATCAAAAAGGATGTGGCCCTCTTTATAGTTTTATGTAGCTTGATTGTGCTGGGTGGTTTTCTTGCCATATCCTATGGATCCTGGGAGATTGAAGTCAAGAATGTCTTTAAAATTGTTTTCGTAAAACTTGGCTTGCTCTCAGGTAAAATCGATGAGGTTGAAACTACAATTGTCTGGGATGGGAGAATGCCCCGTTTCATTGTTGCTTTTTTAGTTGGATTTTCCCTGGGAGTTGCAGGCACCATCATGCAGGGAATATTTAAAAACCCCATGGCAAGCCCTGGAGTTATGGGTATTGATTCAGGGGCGGCCTTGGGAGCAGTAATTGCTATTTATTTAGGTTTAGCAGCTAAATCACTATTTATTCTTCCTTTCTCCGCTATCCTATTCTCTTTATTTACGTTGATAATGGTATTCGCCATTGCGAGTTCCAGAGGGCATACCTCAATTTCAACCCTCCTCCTCGCTGGCATTGCACTTAACTTAATTTTTGGTGCCCTCACTTCCTTCGTTATCACCTTAAGTACGAGAGAATTTGATGTGGGACGGGTAATCGTAACCTGGCTTATGGGAGATTTAAATAACCGCTCGTGGGAGCATGTCAACATCGTTTTCCCAACAACCGTATTATCTTTTTTGGGAACACTATTTTTCGTCAAAGATTTGAACATCTTGATGATTGATGAAGAAACAGCTACTAACTTAGGTGTTAATATAAAGCTGGCACGAAATGCATTGCTTCTTTTTTCTTCCATTCAGACAGGAGGAGCTATTGCCGTTTCAGGTGTAATAGGCTTTGTTGGACTCGTTGCACCCCACATTATGAGGAGTCTTATAGGGCCTGATAACAGAAAACTTATCCCTTTCGCAGGTCTTTTAGCTGCAGTTTTTATTATCTATGCAGATCTCTTTGTCCGGCTCATTGTTAAGGTTGACCTCAAGATTGGCATCCTCACCTCCTTAATGGGTGGTCCATTTTTTCTCTACCTGCTCATAAAGTACAGGAAGAGATTTGAATATATGTGAAACAAGGGGAAAGGGTTACTCACTATGAAGCCAAAAACAACGTTTGAAACAGATCACGTAAATCAATTTGAAAGTCACACAAAAAAAATCCAAGAGATCAAAACTGAAATCGGCAAAGTTATCATCGGGCAAGAGGAGATGATTAACCTCATGATCTATACCCTCCTCTCTAAGGGCCACATCCTCCTTGAAGGGGTACCTGGGCTCGCAAAGAGTCTCGCAGCAGAAACCTTTGCTAAGGTGATCGGAGGACAATTCAGAAGGTTCCAATTTACCCCTGACAAGATGCCCAGCGATATAACCGGTACCATGGTATACAATGAAAAGGATAAGAAGTTTGATTACTATTTTGGTCCAATCTTTTGCAACATTTTCCTCGCTGACGAGATCAATCGAGCTTCACCGAAAGTCCAATCAGCACTCCTCCAGGCTATGCAGGAGAAGGAGGTTTCGGTAGAGTGTATGAAGTATGTTCTCCCCAATCCCTTCATGCTGCTCGCTACCCAGAACCCCATTGAACAGATTGGCACCTATCCGCTGGCTGAATCCCAAGTGGATCGGTTTATGGTGAAGTGTGATGTCGGATACCCAAATAAAGACGAAGAAATGGAACTCGTCCAGAGAAAAAATTTCAACTTTGAAGCACTAAAGGCTGATATAAAGAAAGTCATGACCCTTGAGGACATTATGGAGATCCAGAAACTCATCCATGAAAAGGTTAAGGTCACCGAAAAGGTTATGGACTACATCATCAATATCTGCGTTGCAACCAGGCCACCTGAAACATATGGAGACCAACAACTCGATACTGAAATTCACACCTATATCAGGTTAGGGGCCTCCCCGCGTGCAACCGAGTATCTCTTAGCTATCTCTAAATCTTTCGCATTCTGTCAGGGTCGAGATTTTGTAAATTTCAATGACGTTAACTGGTGTGCAGTGCATGTACTCAGACATCGTATCCTCCTGAATAGCAACGCTATCTCAAAGCACATCACCCCTGAGATGATTGTGGATGAAATTATTAAAATGGTCAGACCTTACCCGGTACACTCATGAAGACAGAGCAGAATCTCCTTTCAAAAAAAGAGGTCTTAGAGATATTTCTCAATCATCGGGTGAATTCCCCCTTCCCCGGTGACTGGGAGAGTATCTTTAAGGGATCAGGGTACGAGTTCTGGTCTCTGAGAGAATTAGAACGGACCGATCCCTTTAAGAATATAGACTGGAAGGCGAAAGCAAAAACTGGTAAGTACTACGTGAGAGAGTATTTGGCTGAGAGTTATTTCACCTTGATGATTCTCTACGATATCAGCAAATCCGTTGCCTTTGGGGAAAAAGAACTGCTTCAGGCTAACATAGCAGTCTCTTTGGCTTACTCTGCCATTGTGAATAATAATGGCTGTGGGTTAATCATGTTTGCTGATGAGGTTATCACCTATATCCCACCCCGAATGGGGAAATCACACTTCATGGAGATTTTACATGCGATAGCTCAGGCAGAACCAGTACGATGTCGGGAGACCAATATAAATCAGGCATTAACAAAACTCGTTAATGAAATACCAGAGAGCCTAACGTTCATCCTCTCAGACTTTATGTATCCCTTTGACTGTGCGTATAACTTTCAGCGGACACTCCATGGTACCAACAAACATGAGATGAAGGCGCTCCAGGTACTGGAAGAATTCGAAGTAGAACTGCCTCCCAATTCATGTGGGCTCATTCCACTCTCAGATTATGAAAACGGGGGAACGATAATGCTCGACCTGAGTAAATGGAAGACATATAACGAGGACATGAAACAGAAGTTAGAGGAGACAAAATACCGCTTGAATAAGGCAGGCATTGACTCCTTGGTTATCACACCAAAAGGTGATTTCGTCCTCAAGATTAACAACTTTATGAGAAGGGCGCAGTAATGGACTACTCTCCATCGTTCTCTTCTCTCAAGAAATATTCGGTGGCAGTTTTATTACTATTCCTCTCCAGTATGTTTCCTACCGAATCCCATGCTGTTTCCCAATTTGGCACCGGCATGAGAGAGAAGAAGATACCAGCTGCCCTCAATCTTGACGATATCTGGTTTTATGAGCGGGACATGGCAAAGATAATACCAGAAATCGATTTTACTTGGGTTACTGTGGTGCTCCGCTCCTCTGAACGTGCAGACAGTAGTTCCATTCTGGAAAAGGCACAGGCCATCAAAATAAAGCACAACGAGATTATTGACATATTCTACGATAGCAACCTTGCTGAGGATGCCTGCTTTTTCAAGCTTCGTGAGGGAATAAAGAGAGATGTCCTCCAGTACCTCCTGAGAGATTTGAATAATGATAAAGTCGTTGATTATACCCACCCAGTCATTAAAATACGCGATAAGTCCTACGCCTTCTTTAACGTTTTTGCAATGAAGTGGAAGACAGGTGCCGACAGAGGGCAGAGAGAAAACCTCTTGAAGCAGGTTCATGCCTCTTTCGACGAAAAGGGGAACATTTACCGGGTGAACATATTCGAGATGCCCTTCTTCAAGGCGCTCAATCTCCTGGCCGAAGATGTTACCATCTTCGAGATTACCCCTTACCTCGTGGAGTTAAAGCCATCTATCAGGACATCACTAAACCTCGCTCTGCACGGTTGTAATATCGGTGATAAAGTACCATTCTCATTCACGGTAGAATTCTCCGACCGTATCAGTATCGATCCCAGTTCCCTTGCAAATATCAATCTGAAACCTGACGGTATTCAAAAGGAACTGTTTGAGGTACAGTTTGATCCATACGATTATGTCAAAGCGGCATCGAAAAGCCCAGTACACATTACCGGGTGGATGAAATTCTATACACCGGGTGAATTTACTATTCCAGCCATTAAGGTGAAATACGCCTGTCCATCCTGTTCTGGTGGGGAGGTGAGATTAATTGAAACTGATCCAGTGCATTTTAAAGTTTCTTCCATCGTCCCATCTCTCCAAACAGAAAATAAGTTGATCATACCGATGGACAATATAAATCCGGATTACCACATCGAAGCATTCCACCGAGAAGCAACAAAAAGATTAGTAACCTCTCTCGTTTCATTTTTCATAGCACTTATGTGCCTTGGCTGGTTTATCGCAACAGTCTATGCGATCAAGAGACAAAGAGAAAGATTGGGCGAAAAGAAAAGAGAGGACATCCTCAAGGAAAAGTTAAAACTCTTCTTGGGTACAGAACCATCAGGACCACACTGGATTTATATCGGGGAGGGAGGTACCATGTTGAGAGAGTACCTCACTGCGAGGTATCAAGTCTCACAAGATCCCCTCGGAGGAAGTGGAGAAGTATTCTTCGAGGCAATCAGGCTGAAGATACCAGAACCCTATGCCCAGAGAATACATGCCGTATTGAAGGAGATAGACAACTGCGTTGCTCTTGAATTAGATCGCTATCCTGATCTTGAACGTCTGAAAACCGACATGATAGAAATTATCGGTACTCAATAAACAGGTCGAGCGTATTGAATCTCCCAAACCTATGAAAGGTATACAGGTCCAACACCCCGCGGCTTTGCTCTTACTCTTCGCTATCGCGTTCATACTTTACCTGAAGAGGAAATACATCCGGAGAACCAGTTTCTCAGGGGTATCACTGGTAAACAGAAGCTTAGAACCCAATTTCGTAAAAAAGTACTGGGAAGATTTCCTCATTGTGCTCTTCTTGGTATCGTGTACCCTGGCCATAGCGAATGTTCAGTATTCGAGTTACTGGCAAAAAATGTACCTTGAATCAAAGTGGATTATGATTGTCCAGGATCTATCAGGTTCTATGAACAGGCCTGGTGGGGAACGGGGAGAAATCACCTTAGGAGATGTCGCCCTTGAAGGGGCACATGCATTTATCGATATGAGGAACAAAGATGATCTGATCGGAGTAATAGCCTTCTCAAGTTTTGCCCAGTTGATCTCTCCCCCAACCTTCGACAAGGAGATACTCCAGAAGAAGCTCGGACTGCTGAGCAGGAAATCGGACTCAATCATATTTCGCGAACTCACGGTCGGTGGTGCCACGAATGCGTCATACGCTACCTGGCTTGCCCTCTGTACATTCTTCATGCTGCTTCCAGAGGAGAATCAGCTCTCGTTTGCTGAAATGAACGATTTTCGCTATTCTCTCTTAGGAGAAACTGCAAAAAAGATAGGGATTCCTGAAAAATTAAAGGAAGTAGAATTCGGACACGGGATGGCAATCGTGCTGTTCAGCGATGGTCGGATTGAAGCCAATAAGAGCGATGAGGATATCAAGAGAGGTCTCCCCAACTTTGTCAACGTGATAAAGTTGATAAAAAAACTGGGTGTGAAGCTGTACCTCATTGCAGTAGACCCGGACATTAACCGTGAGATACGGGCAGCGATTCAAGATGAGGAAGGAGCTGAAAATGTAGGCAGGATATTCTATATGCCACACACCTTCAGTATGGAAAAGATTGAGGAAGTTTACTATAATATCAATGAGATGGAGAAAAATAAGTTACTCACAAAGGTGATAAAAAGGAAAAAAGATACCCGTCTCTTCTTTGCATCTATTGGGACAGGTCTCATGGTATTCTATTGCTTTTTGCGGGTAACACCGTGGTTGAAGAGAATTTGATCACAGTAACTTTCATAGTGCCATGCAGATAAGACAGATTATCAACTTTTGCTTACCATTGCTGGGTGTAGTTATCTTCACCTTCTCTGGAATTACCAGCGTTTTCCAGTATCGAAATTATAGAACACTTGAATCCCAGAGGAAACAATTACAGCGTGAGGTCCAAGCAGCAGATACCACTGTTGACAACCATGAAGCGGTTAATAGGTACAAAACACTCCAATCTTTACTCCCTGAAGTTCAATTGAGAATTCTCCAGAGGCAGTGGTCAATTGCCCTTGAAATCCTCCGTCAAATTCAGCTCGCTAAGGATAACGAAGCACTGGAAAAGGATGTCCCTGTCCTCACCAACAAGTTAAAAGATCACCTCGATGATATGAAAGATAGGTGTAACACCCTATTAGCAGAGAGTGAATCCTTGCAAGAGGATATTGTCTGGCGAGTCTACAACCTGAATGGTTCTGTCAAGTTATTACTGGCATTCCTGGTATTAGAGACTGAGAGAAATTGGGAAAAAGTACAGGGCATCATGAAAGAGGCAATATCGGACTTAAAGTCCTCTACTGACACGGTGGATATGGTAAAGGAACCAACCTTTGCGAGAAACATCCCCAGGTGGAATCTGGAGCTTCTCAGTGCAGAGCAGTATGTCAGGAAATTTGAAATCATTACACCCAGCGATGAAACCCGGGTGGAGTTGGAAGAAAATCTGGAAGCCATTATCCCTGAAAAGGGTGGTTATGCACCAGGTGAACCTTTAGAGAGAAGGATCAAAAAATAGGTTCACCATAGAAAATGTAAAAATGACCTTTGAGGACATTCGTTACCTCTGGCTTTTAGGTATCATCCCCCCCTTCTTACTCTTTTCATCCCTCTCGTACAGGAAATCAAATACCTGGTTATCTGCTTTTGCTCGGAAGAAAAAGAGATTTGGTCAGTACCTCCTGAACACCTCTCTTCTCTGTCTTTCACTTGGAGCTGTTAGCCTGTCTCTGGCAGGACCAAAAATTCAATATGAAAAAACGTACTTCAATCGCAGCGGCATTGAGATAGTAATCGGTATTGATGTATCAAAGTCTATGTTAGCAGAAGATGTTACTCTCCCTCTGGAGGGGAGAAGGTTGTTTACCATCACTAACCGTTTGAATCGAGCTCGCTACTTTGCCCTCGATCTCCTCTCTGAATTACACGGAGAACGAATAGGCGCTTACATGTTTGCCAGCAAAGGGGTTGAGATTGTCCCCTTCACCAGAGACTACGGATACTGCCGCTATATCTTAGAGCACATTCACGATACCGATATTACGATTCCTGGGAGTGATCTGGGAGAAGCAATCAAGACCGGAATTTCTATGTTAGAAGGCTCACGTACTCGTGGAGTAAAGATCCTTATCCTCATTTCAGATGGGGAGGATATTAGTCTCGATAAATCCTCTCTCTATGAAACCACAAATTTTGCAGCCTCTAAAAGGATACTAATATACACAGTTGGTACTGGATTGGGGAGAGAGGTTTTGATCCCCATCAGGAGTGTTGAGGGAATGTCTATTGTAGATTACTATGTAGATGAAGATGGATCATATTTAAAAACAGGTTTGAAAAAAGATACCTTAAAGGATATTGCCAGCATTACAGGCGGTAAATACATTCAAATATCCGAAGAAAATGTCACCGAGAAATTGATGGAAGCTATTTTACAGGACGCTAAAACATTTGAACAGACGAAGAGTGTCGAGCTCGCATGGTTTGATTTATCACCCTTCTTCCTCCTTGCTGGATTCGCTTTTTTTACTATTGCAATAATTTTTGACCGGTGATTTAATAAAGCTTTGTCATCTGAGCACACATCTTGACCAAGATGCTATCACATCAAAAAGAAAAGAGGTGATGGTGCGTCTAACCGAGAGGAGAACTAACCCCATAAATGATTAGAAAAGAGAGGAGGACGTAACATGAAAAAGATATTAATGGTATCAATACTTATTGTGGCCATAGCTGCCATGTTCTGGATTAAGGTTTCTCAGGCAGCCCAAGAAACCATACGGATTACCTGCTGGGAAGGGTATGCAGATGCCACGATAGTGAAGGAATTTAAAGATCTGGTAAAAAACAAGTATAAGATCGATGTCGAGGTAAAAACATACTATCCAACTGACCAGGATGAATTTTACAAGGCAGCGAAGGACGGAACCGCTGATCTGATTTCCCCCCCAGCAGACTTAGCCAAGACCCCCAGATTCTACTGCTTCAAAGAAGGCGATATTCTGCTGTTACCGATCGACAAAAAGAAGGTTCCCAACATGAACAATTACCTGCCCTTCTTTAAGGAGGATCAATCGCTCATCTACAAAGGGAAGCGATACGGCCTCCCCTACAATTGTGGTCCCTACGGGTTAGATTACAATACGGACGTTGTAAAAGAGGCACCGACGAGCTGGAACATCTTCTGGGATCCGAAGTACAAGGGGAAATATACCATCAATAACAACTTTCATAAGTGTAACATCTGGATTACTGCCCTCGCACTGGGGTACAAGTATGATCAGATATTCGATATCGATAAACTTGACCGTAAAAAAATTCAGGACAAACTGAACGTCCTGGCACAGAATGCGAAAAGCCTCTGGGATGGGTCAGCAAATCCGGATGAATTTCCTCAATTAGCCCTTGCAACTGACTGGGGCTTTGCTGCAGCAGCAGCAAACAAAAAGGGTGGAAAGTGGTTGATTGCTGCTCCCAAAGAGGGCGGTACTGCCTGGATTGATTACTGGTGCATTACACGGGCGGCAAAAGGAAAGAAGAAAGAGCTCTGTGAAGAATGGATCAATCTGCAGTTATCTCCGAAGGCCCAGGCAATGGTTGTCAAGAACCAGGGAGTTTCAGCGATTGTAAATAATGTGGGAAATCTCATAACCCCGGCTGAAAAGACCCTCTTTCACGTTGGTGACAATGATTATTTCAAGACCGTTGCCATCTGGCGTGTCATGAGTGAAAAGACGGAGAAGGCATTCGGTGAAATGTGGGCAGAGGCGAAGAAGCTGCGGAAAAAGTAAAATCCATAAGGGGGGGCCATGAACGTGGTCTCCCCTTTCAACATTCCTGCCCTGCACCAATTTGGTGTCAGGCCTTGACTCTTGACTCAATCTCCTCAACCAATCTCACCAAATTCTTATCACAAGTAATCGCTTGTTTCAATCGCATAGATGCCTTGCTGATAGCACTGGGATGGAGGCCCCCGAATACCTTCCCTACCTCTTCATTACTCAGACCTGAATACCTCTGCACAAAATAGATAGCTGCTTTCCTCGCACTGTTGTTCTTATTTCCTCTATCCATAATTGTTTCTTCATCGGCCTTAAATACTCTGGAAACGAGTTTGATAATATCATCTGGCAGCGGATTCTGTCTGAACCTCTTCCGCTCTACTATCTCGTTACTTAAGGACTTCCCCTTCACCATCTCTTTTACTTTCTCGATAAATGTCTCCTTGCCAAGCACGACCTGACCATGGAGATCATTCAGGGGATTCTCTGATTTTTCTCGCAAACCTTCCTCAACGTACCTCCTGTACTCCCTCCTTGCCGTACTCCTTGCATTGCCAAATTGAGAGAGGACCCACGAATACTCTACCCACTCATCTTCCTTGTCTCCCTGAACATATCCAAGGTAACTGCTCCACGGGTATTCTTCAGGTTTATCCACGAGCTTCGCCCTTACAGGATTCAGGTGGATATATCTGCTCAAGGGTATAAGATAGGTATCTCTTTCTACCAGGATCCCCCGGTACCTCCCCTGAAAGAGGTGGCCTGACCGGCCATATCTCCTATTAAAATAGCCGGTGTATCCTCCATTTAACCCGTGCATTACCTTGAGAATGTTCCTCTTTGGTGTCTCGAGGAGAAGATGGTAGTGGTTATCCATGAGGACATAGCCATGGATAAGGATTCCATAACGAGCATGATAATCTTTGATGATTTCTAAGATATGTACCCTGTCTGCATCATCGAGGAATATCTCTTTTCTCTCGTTTCCCCTGCTCGTGATGTGGTAGAGAGCACCTGGGTATTCTATCCTGAGAGGTCGTCCCATAGTGAGTGTAGTATATATATCTTAATGATTAATGTCAATAGTCAAGGCCTGACACCCTTTATTTCTTTCTCTTAATTCCTGGAATTCTTTATCTGACAAAAAAATTGATAACAAACGGAAAGATGCCAACTCAATATTCGATTGGTTAACAGGGACATGTTCGTGAACTAAATTTAATGAAATTTCAGTCATAAGTTTTCCCTAACGCTCATCTTGAGGGGCGCGAATGAAGCGGCAGCGTAATGAGCGTCCCTCTCAAAGATGTTGTTAGCGCTTGCATTTTTTATTCTTAGCGGTCGCCGCCAAATAAACCGGTGTACTTTCCTTACTACCAGGAAGGATTATCATCTTCCTTTTCCTTAGCCTTAACCCTATTGATTTAATTATTGGCTCGGCAGTCGTTTTGACGATGTGGGTTATACCAAGCTCATTTGGCTTGAATATCTTTTCTATTTTAAACGTCTGATTAACTGCAAGTGCTACGGGAATTTTGTTGGCGGAATAGGCAACCTCGCCGGCATGAATTACGGTCTTGGCTTCAATATAGAATGTTTTGAATACTTTTGCGGGTAACTCCAGCTTCCAAAGAGCATTTTGAGTATCAATCCAAGACTCCATATGACACCACCATGTGAAGGCGTCTTTAAAAGAGGAAAACAGTAATAGAACCGCATCTCCTATTTCTCGAACGAACCAGAAATAATTCTCAGGATAATATAGGTAAGACATTCAACACATCTAAGGATGAACGACTCGACCCGCTTCTTGTTAAGCTCGGCTCCTAATATTCCCGATGCCTCAGTTGATCTCGATAAGTCGGACAAAACTATATAATACAGGCCAGGGCGAAATAATCTTGACCTCTCCACTTTCATGACTTGCCTCATGGCATCTATTGCTTCTTCCCGAGCATAGTGAGGAATATGGTTGAAAGTCCCTGCCTCGAACCCTAGATACTCGTCAATTGCTTTTGAGGTGATTCTTCCCATTATTCCTCGCTAACTTATTTTTTATATATCTTATATCAGCCAAGGAAAATCTACGGTTGAAAAGGGTTATTGTCAAGCAAATTTTATGAAAAAGGCCACTTAGATAAATCATTTGATAAAACACCTATTTTTGCAGTATAAGAATTTATAAAACGGTGATCAATCTTCCTATAATGGAAACCCAAAATGACCATGTTAGATCAAATCCCCTTTACCTTCCTCGATTGCGAGACCACCGGACTTTCCCCGAAGTTTGGAGATAAGATCTGTGAGATTGCCTTGCTCAAGGTAAAGGGTGGAAAGATCCAAGAGTCCTATCAGGCACTTATCAATCCAGGAAGATCAATCTCTCTTGGTGCAACCGCTGTAAATGGGATCACAGATGAGATGGTGAAGGGTGCGCCCTACTTCTCTGAGATTGCAGAAAAGTTGATTCGGATTATCGGTGACTCAGTAATCATCGCTCATAATGCCAAATTTGACCTGAGTTTTCTGGCAGCACAATTTCAGAATTCGAGGATACCCCCCTTCGACAATATCGTGATTGACACCCTGATCCTTGCCAGAAGATACTACACGTTCCCGAGCAACAGCCTGGGGAACATCTGCTCCTCGCTCAACTTCTTGATTAGAGACGAACATCGGGCAATGGGGGACGTGCTCTTAACCAAGATGGTATTTGAGAAATTCTTAACGGACTTTAAGGAAAAGGGGATAACCACCCTCGAGGAGATCTTATCCCTGCAAGGGGGTTCGGTTTCTGTATCAATGGAAGAGGAGATCCCTCTTCCCCCATTACTTGATGAGGCAATAAAGAGAAAGAAAAAGGTCAAAATCAATTATATCACGGCCAACTATAAGGAGAGTATTCGGGTCATTGAACCACTCGAAGTAACAAGTTTTGGTGATTACATTTACCTCATTGCCTTCTGTTATCTGCGCCAGGAAAAGAGAACCTTCAGATTAGACCGCATCGTCCAGTTTGAGGTGGCAGAGGATTTCTAAACCTAAAGGATGCCATCTTAACCTTTCATACCACTGCCTGTTCCACCAGCTCTACTACATCCATCATCTTTAATCTGGAATCTACCCTTTCTATAGCACTATTAAGGTTCTGAAAGCAGAAGGGGCAGGCACTGACTAAATATTCGGCACCAGTAGCTTCAGCCTCCTTTACTCTCTTCCCCGCAGTTTCAGAAGACCACTGATTAAACCCAGAACGGACCCCACCTCCAGCCCCACAACACCAAGAAGCCTTACGACTGCGAGGCATCTCCACCAGCTCAACTCCGGGTATAGCCTTTAAAATATTTCTCGGCTCCTCAAAGACCTTGGCATGTCTTCCTAAGTGACAAGGATCATGGTAGGTAACTTTGATCTTTTTAACCTCATTCAGCTTTATCTTTTTCCCCTGAATGAGCCGATCGAGATATTGAGTAATATGGAGGACTTCTGCGTTTACCTTGCCAAGGTCTGGATAGTCCTCATAAATGGTCTTGTAGCAACCAGCACAAGCAGTAACTATGGTAGAAACCCCCAATTGATTAAACATCTCTATATTCCTTCGGGCTATCTCCCTGAAGAGATCCCGCTCGCCAATCCTTGCAGCAACACTCCCACAGCAGATTTCCTTTGCACCCAAGATACCAAAATTTAGTCCAGCCTTCTTCAATATCTGCACGGTGGCAACACCGATTCGTTGAATGGTAGTATCATAAGCTGCAGTACAACCCACAAAATATATTATCTCGGCCTTTTCTTTATTGAGGTCTTTTACAGATAATCTTTTAGCCCATCTGTCCTTTCCAGACCTGGGGCCTTGCCAGGGATTATCATAGTTCTTGATACTATTGATTAATACCTGATGGTCAGGGAGCATGAATCCTCTCTGCACGAGTTCTGCCCGCATGAGCTCCATGAGTCGTACATGGTTAAAGCTGGGAGTGCGAAAGGCAAGGCTGTAGCAGTTTTCCCGGCAATTGCCACACAGGTTGCACCGATAGACGATATCAGCCAGTTCCTGATTCCACTCTAACACCCCTTCATGGATGAGCCTCAAGAGGGTAAGTTTTCCTCCTCCTGCATAAGCAGCAAAATAATGCTTCCACAGAGAAGGGCAAGCCTCAAAGTGCCTCTCCACTGGTGTATAATAATAACCACAGGTTCTGCAGCGAAGACAGCACTGGATGTAGGCATAGGCAACCTTCATTGTCTCAGCTAACTCTTTGCATTTATATTCCGGAATGGGCATTATAACACCTCTTCTGGCTTATCGATGATTCCCAGCATAGCATAGGGACAGAGGATATCATTGGGGTCAAGAAGTTTTTTGATCTCTTTCCAAAGCCTGTGGGTATCAGGAGAAAAAAGAGAGGCGGCAGCAATCAGTTCCATCATCAGGGGAAGTCCCCCTACCTGGGAGTTGAATTTCTCTACCAGATCAGGCAGCATCTTGGACATTACTGTTATGATGGCTTCACTTCGCATACCCTGCCACTCCTGAGGATCTTCTGTGTAATCCTCTGGCCAGGAGAGGAGATTGATAAACCATCTTCTCCCATTATCCAAAGGCATGACAAAGTAGCCGGGGTTAAAGGTCCACTGAGGATGTTCCCTTTCAAACTGATGGGCTGTCTCAACAATGTACTTTTCAGCTGCCTTGGCAACTTCTGATCCCTGAACCACACAGTAGACAGGATAGTTGCTACCCTGAGAGGTTACATAAGGCTCAAGGAAAATCGGGTAGTCCTCCACAAAATGGAGCTTAACGTACTCATTGATCCAGGGCCACTTCTTTTCGATTTCCTGCTCAGTTATCCGATAGCCGTTGTGTTTTTTTGCAAGTCTATCTAAAATCCTTTCCCGATTTTCCACATCCTCCTTAAGCCCTTCGATGGTGTTAAAGGAAAAGTTATAGGGGGTTCCCTCTGGGGGCTTTATCGTGGGATACATCCTGTTGGTATCCTCGGGGAGTTTATTGGTCATCCTCTGGCGGTGAAACTGGTGCACTGGCCAGGTCCATAAGGCACAGAAGACACTCTGACACAGCCAGTTCCTCATTGCCTCCATATTGAAATCAACCTGATCGGTAAAGCTTTTAAATCCATAGATAGCACACCTTTTCTCTTCCAACTCTCTAAAGATCCGAACCGCACATTTAGTCACAATTCCCAGGGTCCCAACGCTTCGTTTAAAAAGATAGAGAAAATCGGGTCCGCAAGGCGAACCCTGAGTCCAATCAGGTGTTTTGTCTGAACCCAAAACTAAGAGATCCCCGTTTCCTAAGATGATCTGGGCACTTAAGATATTGAAGGGATAAAGGATGGTTCGGTCAATCCCATGTATCCCAAAACAGTTAGCCACTACTGAGGTTGAAGGAGGAAAGCAGCCACAGGGAAAGGAATACCCATGTTCCTTTAAAGCGGCATTAAACTCCGCATAGGTAACTCCAGGCTCAATCACTGCATAGTCTGCAACTGTGTTGATCTCAAAGATTTTTTTCATTCTGATCGTGTCTATGAGGATTCCTCCCATATAACAGATCGTGAGGGGAAATCCCGTACCTGATCCCTGAACAGTAACTGGGGCTTTATAGATATTCGCAACCTTTACAATGGTCTGTACCTCTTCTTGAGTTTCAGGAGTTACTACGATATCTGGAATACCGATAGGCTCAGCAGTGGCAGTAGATATATTACGGCAATAGACTGCTCTGATGGGTAAACTATTAGAAACCTTCTCAGGGCCCAACGCCTCAAAAAGATCTCTATAACAGCCTTCCTTATCGTACGGCCGGGTGGGTTTACTAAAATTTACCTTCAGTCCATACATAAAGGCATTGATCAGTTTTTCTCCACTCGTCCAAGATGGCTTATTCATCCTTTCCCCTCCGGTTAATTCATCCCCAATTTTCGATAAAAGACAAAGAGCTTTTCATAAGCATCAATGGCACTAACGAGGGTCTCCCATACTAACTTTTTCTCCGATGTGGGATATACCCTCATCTCATAGATACGGCGTCCTGCCTCCAAGTAGTCCTCTGCCTGGGAAAGATATTCCAGTGCTTCAGGGGTCATAGTACAAAGGGCATCTGGTTTTTCTGCCTTCCCTTCCCTTACCAGCGCCTTATCCCTCTCCTTTTTTAAGGTATAGACCTTTTGTTTGCCTTGGGTGGGCTCTGAGATCTGGATCTCTACCACTACCCCCTCCTTTACATAATTCCAGGCAGCCTTAAGAGCACGCTGATTGAACAGTTGCTCAATGGTTTTCGTATGATCTCCATCCATTTGTATTTACCCTCTCTTTTGAGGATCGTGGTTAAATCCCCAGCTCCTTTCGATACTCTCCTACCACCTCTGGAGTAATCCTCTGGTAACGATGGCTCTCAGCGAACTTCTCAGTACCGGAAATTGCCTTTTCACGAAACTCTGGAGGTACCATTTTGATCATTTTTTTGGCCTCCTCTTCCCATTCCATAGAAAATGTGAGGCCATCTAAACTATCCTCTTCCCTTTCATCATAGTGTTGACCAACTGTCTCTAAACCTGCAAAAATCTCGGAAAACCGAGACTTGAACCGTGTCGGTGTAAGTTGATCAGCAACCTCTCTCAATATTCCCATGGTAACCTTGGATCTCTTCTTGACGGCAATCTCTTCAGCCACCTGGTGCATCTTCTTAATTGAGGTAGTCCTCACTACATGGGGTATGAGCTCAGAGATTCTCCCCAATGCCCTTTCAGCATCAATCTCCCAGGGAATCTCACCGAGGGAGATAGCACCCTCAAATTCCCCTTTGGTCTCAATAAAGATCTTTGTATAGATTTGGTTTCCGATGTGCTGAATCAAACACTTGGCACCCATAAATCCCATGAAGGGATCATTTTCGGTTGGAATATAACCGATGAGAGGGATATCGGCAATTAAGAAATTTTGGAAACCCAGCTCGCTGGCAATCTTTAAGTCATAGAAATTGCCCAAAATGATGGTGGGAGATTGTTCCAGGAACTTTTGTTTCTTTTCTTCGATAGTAGGGGCTACCAAGACATGAGTGCAAACCTCGCTGAGTTTGGCTTTCGCCGCTTCGGTAGCAACTGCGGCAAAGCAGATTTGCATCCCCAGTTCCTGGCTGAGAAAATGGCTAATCCCCACGCTGTGGGTATCACAGTTCTCGATAGAAAGGGCGGCTGTCGTCTCAAAAAATACTGGGAATACTAAAAGGCTTCGAACCAGATCGAATGCACTTTCCATCTCCTCCTTTAGGTAGTCCTTTGCATCAATATGGAAAAAATCGGCAATCTCCTCTACCCAGAGAGCTGTCTCTTCAAAACCAATGGGAATGTGATTGGCCACATAGGGTACCTTGAATTTCTCCTCCATGGCTTTTGCCATCTCAACCCCACAGTCAAAAGGGTACAGGCACACATTTAAGGAGGCTTGCGGCGCTCGTTCAATTTGCTGAACTGTCCCATTAGCTGTTAAAACCGCATTTACAGTCACCCCAATGCGGGAGAGGATCCTCTTGAGTTCATAAACATCGGCGCGCCAGTTGAACGTATTGAGGGTAGGTCCGATGAGGTTCACCGCCTTATCTCTCTTTTTTAAGGAAGGTTCCATGAGGGTTAAGAGGGAGAGAAAGGCTTTCTCCTTTCCTTCATGCAATGTCCCACCCAGGGGAGGATGGATGATCACTGTTTTATTGAATCCAACCTTATTGACGACTCCCTCCACATCTTCTCCGGTTATCTCAACTGAGGGTGAGGTCACCACGATGATGGCCTCAGGACCCTCGCTAATCGCCTTCCGCATCACCTCTTCCAAGCGATCCTCCGCCCCCTGCATAATATTCCCGAAGGAGAGGCAGGTGCTGTAGAAATCGGGGTTCCACTCATTGCACAGGGTATTCATATGCTGCATGAGATAACAGCCTGGAGGTGAATGGAAGATGGTTCTTGCATCACGAATACTAAAGGCAGCCCAGAGAGCGCCTTCAAATGAGGAGGGCCTATGAATCTCTTTTATCTTCATCTCTCTCAATTGAGTCAATTCCTCCGCCCTCTCAGACATTCTTAGAGACTTAGGCATGGTGTATACCTCCATATCTCTCCATCAAATATTGCCACTTCCTATATACTGGTCTTCGTAGGTTATCGAAAAAATGTTCGCCAAAATCGAGGGCCCAGTCATATCCATACTCCGTGACATAAAGAACGTTGATCTGAGCAGGGGTGAACGTGGGAAGAACCTCCATCCTTCCCTGGAATTCAGTAAAGACAACATCTGGTTTGTATTGATTTACTAATATGCTTACCGTATCAAAATCTTCATCCACAAATTTTACCCCATAGCGTTCTTGGAGGACCTTCCTTTCACTCTGGGCAAACTTATTCCTTACCGACGGAACAATGATGACCTCAGCACCCAGTTCTGCCAAAACCTTGCCTACAGAAAATTCATTGGCCGGGCCTGAGATATTCATCACCTTAATGGGATTTTGAGCGAATCGTCTCTGGATAGCTTTCCATTGGGGAAGAATCTTTTTCTCCTCTCTATCGACAATGTCGTGAAGTTTTTGATTTCCCACTAGATCAGCCACACCCCTTAAAAACCTGGAAGTCCCTTCTATACCTGCAGGGATTTCAAGGTATTCCACTTTGGATCCAAACCTTTCGTTGAGCTTTTTACAGGTCAAATAGGGAACAACATGGATAGGGCAAAGGATATCAGCCTGAACAATCTTCTCCATCTCATTGATATGAGCTGCAGGAAACACAAAGATTGGAATGCCTGCCTCACGGATAAAGTTTGTCAATGGCCCAAGACACCCGGCATCCTGACCTGATCTTCCCAGGAGCCCAACTGATCCTTCTATCTTTTCTTTTTTATCCAATACATTGCAAATAGCTGACCAGCAGGCATCACTTCCCTGAGGCATTGCCTGAGGGTGGTTGAATCCCGTATCGCAATACGTCACCTTCAGATCCGGGATCTCATGCTCCATATCGATAATAACCCCTTTCACATCCTCGCCGATGAGCTGGGGGACGCAGGTATTAATAATCACAATGATCCTCGGTTTATACTGTTGATAGACGTTTCGAATCTGCTGTTTGAGGTTTTCCTCACCACCAAAGATCACCTCACCCCGCTTCAGAAGGGTTCCTACGGTGATTAGTCGAGATGGCCTGCAGAACATGGTTCCGAGCTGATTGTTAAATATGCAGGCTTGAGGTCCATGGAGTATTGGAATAACCCCTTCTACCTTCCCTAAGGTAGCCAAGGCAATCCCTGAGGAACAGCAGTGTTCATAGCTTTTCAAAGGCATTTCACGTACCTCCTTAACATTTTCTATATTATCTTACGTTATTTATGGAAGTCTGCAAATACTATTAATAAATCAAGGGGGGTGAGAAATCAAATGGGATTTGAAAATTTTATAGAATTAAATTTCTATCTGCATAAAAAAACCCTGCCCTTGAGCTCATTTTGAAAGCTAAAGGACAGGGTTACCTGTTTACTACCAGCAGGGTCCGCCACGGGGACCAAGGCCTGTTGTTCCCCAGCCTTTACCGTAACCATAGCCAGGACCGGGGCAGTAACCGTAGCCTCTGTAAGGAGTTGCAAATCCCGGTGCGCTTCCAGAGGGGAAGAGCTTTTTTGTTTCCAGTTCGTAAGCTGTCCGCTTCTCACTCAGCTTTGAGATCAGGTCATTAATCTCCTTCTGCTTAGCCATTACTGCCTTTTGTTCAGGCGTAGGTTGGATCAGGAGATTTTGTAGTTCGAGTCTTTTTTGCATGAGATCGTTTCTGAGGTTACCTGTTTCCTCCAGGAATTCCCGTTGTAAGTTATTGAGTCGGGTGGCTTGGTCTACACTCAGATCAGAGGGATTCCCCAACTGGCCATAGCCTCCTCCCATCCAGCAGTTTCCATGACCAAAACCTCTTCTTCCCCAGCCTGAGCCCCACTGGGCCATTGCACTCGCTGTTATTGTCAGACCCAATATGATAACCAATACCGCTATCCATATCCTTTTCATTACTTTTCACCTCCTTCCCGTAATTCCTTCATTTATTAAAACACTCAATCGGAAATAAACCCTCGGCATTTTTACCATCTTCCCATCATATGCCCTCTGCCCCACCATTGACCCCTACCTGACATTCCCATACCCATCATTCCCCTCCGACACATTCGATTGCGAATGGTATTGAAGTAAAGGCTCCTTTGTTCTGGGGGTATTTTCTGCGTCTCAAAGAGCATCTGGTTTACTGTAGCCTCCTGAATGTTTCCCTGAAGCTGATTGATTTCTCTCATTTCCGTATTGATCGCCTGGCGATCAGGAAATGGCTGCATGAGAAGCTTGATGAGTTCTTCTCTCTTGGCCTGTATCTCATGCCTTTTTTCTCTCAAGCTCTCCATCAGAATCCCTCTCGCTCTTGCTACTTCCTCAGCCTGCAACCCCTTTAGTGATCTAATCTCCTCGGATGGCATGACTCTTTCTCCCCTGCTAAGGAAGTAGGATGTTGCCCAGGAGTAGGCCAGAAAACCGAGAATTCCCAGATTAATTGTCACTGATAAGATGAGAAGAATGTTTTTAAATCTTTCTTTCATGACCTTCCATTCCTTTCTGATTCATTTGAAAGTTGAAAATAGACCTCTTCCAGCGACCGAGGTGACAGATCAGCAAAGATCTCTTGATAAAACGGCTCCTCTCCTTCACCGTTTATCTCCATTTCAGGCGCCGGAACAAAGGTATTAGAGTATAGATATTTCCCCATCGTTCCTCCCAAGAATAAACCTACAATTAATGCAAGACCTGCTAAAGCATAGGTAGGCAGTATGATCAGCCGTCCCAAGAAGTTTCTGAGAAATCCTTTTGTTTCCTCTGTCTCGATTTTCTGCAGGATTCTGGGGAAAAGGTCTCCTGGAGATTCAATTGCGGGGAGTTCTGAAAGCAAATCCCAGGTCTTTGACAACTCCTCCCTTTCTTGCGCACATTGGGGACAGGAGTCCAGATGTTGACGGATCCTCATCTCATCCTTGGGATTAAGCTCAGAGTCCAAAAAGGCCTTCAATCTCTTTTGTACCTCAAGGCATTTCATTTCTCTTCCTCCTATTCATTTAAACCCAATTGCAGAGAAAAACCTTCGCTGGTTTTTGACCTCTTCTTAAATTAAACATAAGGTGTCAATGACTCTTTAAGTGTAACCATGGCCCTCTGCAGCAGAGATTCCACTGCTTTTACCGAGCAACCCATGATTTCTCCGATTTCCGCATAGGATAACCCCTCGAACCTCTGAAGAATAACAGCCATTTTCTGTCTTTCTGGCAAAGAGTTTATGGCCTTTCTAAGGAAGGTTATCCTTTCTTTCTGGCTGAGGATTGTCTCTGGGTCCTTATTTTCAAGGACTGATGCAGTAATATAATCGCTGTCTCCAAGGGGTTCCTCAATATATTTGAGTTTTCCAAAGGGGTCTTTCTTTAAATGGCGCTGGTAGTTTATACAGTGGTTTACCACAAGTTTAAAGAGCCAAGTAGAAAACTTCGCTTTGGGCTGGTATCGCCCAGCCGATTTGTAGACCTTAATGAAAATGTCCTGTGCAAGATCTTCGGCAATGTTGCGGTTTCCTACGTAACGGTAGATAGAACCTAACACTTTCCCTTGATATCTCTCAATTAAAACTCTAAATGCATCATGATCTTTCCTGGCAATGGCTGTTATCAGGGCTTCATCAGCCCAGTTCTGTTTACTTTCCATCAATTCGCCTGAGTGTATGTTAAAACGTCCTATTCAGGAAGTCCTGTACTAATAATTTAAACAACTGTGAATGGATAATCCCCCGAAATTTTTCCCTAAATCTTCTTGTAAACAGGAAAAGGCAGGCTAACTATATGATTTTGCACAGTTATAATAGGGGCTCTCACGGAAAAATTGATTTCCTTTCGTAGAGTTAACTAATATTACCCTTTATTTCTCTTTACAGTCCATTATACTATCATGCGATGAAAAATTAAAAGGAGCTCTTGACCATGATTCTCGTCTTAGGAAGTACAGGCTATCTTGGGGGTGCTGTAGTAGATGAGCTATGCCGAAGAGGGAAGCAAGTGAGATGCCTTGTCAGAAAGGGCTCCGATACATCAAAACTCACGAAAGCTGAGGTTGATCTCACCTATGGAGATGTACGAGATCGGGAACCCCTGAAAAAAGCAATTGACGGTGTAACCACGGTGATCAGCAGCTTTGCCACCAGGATTATTAAGGAACCAAAAGTTTCAAGCCTCTGGGAAGCAGACTATCAAGGGAACCTGTCTCTCATCAAACTTGCAAAGGAAGCTGGGGTTAAGAAGTATATCTTTGTTAGCTACTGGGGCCTTGCCAAGTTCGGGAATTTCGAGCACGGGAAAATCAAGAAATTGATTGAAGATCTCCTCATTGTGAGTGGCCTTAACTATACCGTTTTCAGAGTTACCACCTTAGCAACTGATATGTCAGTGCTCCTGGGAAATAGGCTGAAGCAAAAGGGATGGACACCAATGTTCATGAAAAGAGATGAACGAGTCCGGCCGATACTCTTAGAAGACCTTGCCTGGTGTATGGTGGATGCAATTGAAAATCCAAAAGCCTCTTTCAAAATCGTTGAAGTGGCTGGCGAAGAGGAATATACCTTCCTTGAACTGCAAGAGCTATTTCGTCGCCTTCTGAATAAGAAAGTTCGTTTCGTATTTATTCCTATACCGATAGCCAACTTCGTTGCCTCCCTTGTGGATTTCTTCACTGATAATGCCTATAACGCAAAAGGCCTTATCTCCGCCTTCACTGGTGGAAGCACCTGTGACATTACCACGATGAAGGAAATCTTCAGGATCAAACAGGGAAGCTTCGCTAAACACGTGGAGGATTATCTAAAGACAGGCAGAATCATCAGGCAGGGACCAGGAACGTTCTGATTATTTTGTGAACCACCTATTGTAAAGGAAGATGGCCAAGGATTCCTAAAGCTTCAGTTCTGTGATACTCTTCTTCACTGCCTCTGCTGATTTTTTGACTGCCTCTTTTTCCTCTGGTGTTAAGTCAACCTCAATGATCTTTTCCACCCCATTGGCACCGAGAATTACCGGCACGCCAAAGTAGATGTCATTCAGACCATACTCCCCTTCAAGGTAGGCAGCAACTGGTACCACCTTCTTCTTATCCTTGATTATTGCCTCAACCATCTGTACTACAGCAAGTGAAGGGGAATAGTAGGCGCTTCCAGTCTTTAACAAGGCAACAATTTCACCCCCAGCCTTCCTTGTTCTCTCCACAATCTTATCGATCTTTTCCTGAGATAAGAGCTTATTAACCGGGATACCACCAACCGTAGCGTAGCGGGTCAGAGGCACCATATCATCGCCATGCCCACCCAGCACAAGGGCCTGCACATCTTCAACTGATACCTTTAATTCCATGGCAAGAAAGGTTCGGAAGCGGGCAGTATCGAGAGTCCCGGCCATCCCCATAACACGATTTTTGGGAAATCTACTTACCTTCTTGGCAAGGTACGCCATGGTATCTAAGGGATTGCTCACCATGATGATGATACAATTGGGTGAATATTTCACCACCTCTTTTGTTACTGACTCCACGATCTCTTTGTTCTTCTGGAGGAGATCCTCCCTGCTCATCCCCGGTTTTCGAGCAAGTCCGGAGGTAATAACCACGACATCGGAATCCTTGGTTTCACCATACCCGTTAGTGCCGACGACCTCTACATCAAAGCCTTTAATTGGTCTCGCTTCCATGAGGTCTAAAGCCTTGCCCTGAGGCATACCCTCAATAATATCAACTAATACGATATCACCGAGTTCTCTCTCCGCTGCCCAGTGGGCTGCAGTGGCTCCCACATTCCCAGCACCTACAATGGTTATCTTTTTCCTCTTCATAGCTTTCTCCTTTGTCTCTTATGGATTATTTACTTCGTTATCAAGTTGAGAAAAAGTTCTTTGAGCTGTTTATTATCCACCGGTGATGGGGCATTACTCAAGAGGCAGGTGGCTTTCTGGGTTTTGGGGAAGGCAATAACATCACGGATGGACTCAGCACCGGTAAGGAGCATAACGATACGATCAAGACCCAGGGCAATGCCCCCGTGAGGGGGTGCTCCATACTCTAAGGCATCAAGGAGGAATCCAAACTTTTCCATTGCCTCCTCTTCTCCGATGTTCAAAACCTTAAACATTGCAGACTGGATATCCTTCCGATGGATTCGGATGCTCCCTCCTCCAATCTCGCTGCCATTAAGAACGATATCATAAGCCCTTGCCTTCACCTTTGCTGGATCAGTCGTAAGTAAGGGGATGTCTTCTTCCTTGGGAGAGGTGAAGGGATGGTGCATAGCCTGATATCGCTTCTCTTCTGCATTCCATTCAAGGAGGGGGAAATCAGTAATCCAGCAAAAGTCAAAATGATCCTTCGGGATAAGGTTAAACTTCTCTCCCAGATGTAACCGTAACCTTGCAAGAGAGGTATAGACCACCTGAGGGTCAGGATCAGTTACCATGAAGATGGTACTCCCCTCCTCTCCTTCCATCGTCTTCTTGATAAACTCCTGTTCATTCTCATTAAAAAATTTCACCATGGGTGACTGCAGCATACCTTCGCTCACCTTCATTGAGATCAACCCTTTTGCTCCGCAGGACTTCGTGATCTCAGTGAGGTCATCCAGATCCTTCCGAGAGAAATTTGCCTTGATCTTCAATCCCCCTACTATCCCACCTTTATTCAAACTCTCTTTAAAAACTTTAAACTCTGAATCGTTGAGCCCAGAGGTTAGATCTTTAAGTTCAAGCCCAAATCGGATATCAGGCTTATCGGTACCATAGCGATGTAAGGCATCTTCATATGGTATGCGGGGAAAGGGGGTGTTGATTGAAATATCAACTACTTCTTTAAAGACTGCCTTCAGCATTCCCTCAATGATAGAGAAAATATCTTCCTCTCCAACAAAGGAGCACTCTAAATCAATCTGGGTAAATTCAGGCTGGCGATCAGCCCTCAAGTCTTCATCCCTGAAGCAGCGTGCGATCTGATAGTAGCGGTCATAACCGGACACCATGAGGATCTGTTTGAAGAGCTGAGGCGACTGCGGGAGGGCATAGAAATGACCTGGATTTACTCTGCTTGGCACTAAGTAATCCCGTGCACCTTCCGGAGTACTCTTGGTTAGGAATGGGGTTTCAATCTCCAGGAATCCCGAAGTATTGAGATATTTTCTGACTGTCTGGGTAATCTTATGCCTCAAGATCAGGTTTTCCTGCATGGCTGGTCTTCTTAAATCAAGGTAGCGATATTTAAGCCGGACATTCTCGGCGATCTCGAGCCTCTCAGAAAACTCAAAGGGAGGAGTCTTAGATTCATTGAGGATATAGAGTTCATGAACTGAGACCTCAACTTGTCCGGTCTTGAGTTCTGGATTTTCCGTTCCCGGAGGCCTCTTTGCCACTTTACCCTTGATTGCGATTACATACTCACTTCTTAACGTGCGGGCCTTATCCAAAGCCATTGGACTAACCTCGGGATTGAATACCACCTGGATTAGTCCCTCTCGATCCCTTAAGTCAATGAAGATTAAACCACCATGATCCCTCCTTCGGTGCACCCATCCCATCAGGGTAATTTCCTCACCGATCTGATGGGTACCCACTTCACCACAATAACAGGTCCTTCTTAAGTTTCCCAAAAGCTCAGCCAAATAAAATTTCCTCCGTAATCATGATACCTCTTTTAAGTTTGAAAATAGGTTCTGAGTGCGTATCAAGATTTTTTCGGTAACAATTCTTATCGAAGCGAAACGACCGCAAATTCGGCTGTCTGAGCTCGAAGAGTGAGTTTCGAATTTGCAGTGAAGCGAGATTTAGAATTGTCGAAAAAATGTTGAGCAACGAAGAACCCTATTTTCATTATCTCAGCAATCAATAATCAGGGGTTTTCTGCAATTCAAACCCTCTATCCAGAAGCTGTACCTTTACTCGTTCCCCTGCTTTAATCACGTCTTTCTCTTCAGGAAATATAGCCAGTCCATTGGCCAGTACCATTGACTTCAGGATACCGGAACCCTGTTCCCCTGTGCTCGAGGCAAGATATCCTCCATCCCTCTTCCTCACTATGCAACGGACAAAATATTTCCTTCCGGTTTTCTTCCTGAAATCCTCCTGCCAGATCGCCTCAACCACAGGTCTAAAGATCTTCTTATGTCCCTGCATCTTCAGGATGTATGGACGAACAAACTGCTCAAATGAAATCATGGATGAGACTGGATTTCCCGGCAGACCAAAGGCTGGTTTTCCTCCGATTGTTCCAAAGGCGAGAGGCTGGCCAGGGCGCATTGCCACCTTCCAGAATTTCATCTCCATCCCGATATCCTTGAGTACACCCTTAACCAGATCATAATCACCCACTGAAACACCGGCTGAGGAGATTATGACGTCAGCCCGCAAACCTTCACGAAACTTCCGCTCAAGCTCCTCTTTCTTATCCCGGGCAATCCCAAGGACAAGCGGTATCCCTCCACACTCCTTTACCTGAGACGCAAGGGTGTAACTATTGCTGCTCACAATCATCCCTTCCTTTAATTCACCATCTACATCAATTAGCTCATCGCCGGTACAGAGGATTGAAACCGTTGGTCTCTGGTACACAGAAATAAATGACCTGCGGAGGGCAGCTAACATCCCAATCTCTGCCGGTCTTAACACCGTTCCCTGTGGTATCACCAGTTCGTCTTTTTTTACATCTTGTCCTGCCTTCCGAATATGTTGACCAGGCTCTGTCTTCTTTAATAGCTTAACTTTTTCTCCAGAGGCTTCGGTCTCCTCCACCATTACCACACTATCTGCACCTTCAGGCAAAGGCGCTCCGGTCATGATCCTGATTGCCTCCCCTTTCTTGATTCTCTTTCTTGCTACATAACCTGCGGGAAGATCTTCAATCACGGTGAGAACTATTGGATGATCCTGTGATACACCTCCCGTATCCTCACTTCTCACTGCATAACCATCCATAGCTGAATTATCCCACGGGGGGATATCATAAGGGGCACAGATATCCTCACCAATAACCCTTCCAAGTGCAGTAATGATATCCACCTTCTCCATCCCCAGAACAGGGGTAGTATCCAGTATCAGTCTTAACGCCTCTTCTACATGGATCATATGATCTATTTCCTTCTCTTTTGAGAGGGGAAGATCTGCTCCCAGAAGATGACGAGCGGTGTTGCGACATAGATGGATGAATAGGTCCCAACGATCACCCCGACAAGCAGAGCAAAGGTGAAGTCATGGATCACACCTCCCCCCAGAAAGAAGAGGGCAACCAATACCAAAAATACAGTACCAGAGGTAAGGATGGTTCGACTCAAGGTTTCATTGATGCTTACGTTGATAACCTTTTCCAGTTTTTCCCTCGTCATCTTCCTCATATTCTCTCTGATCCGATCACATACGATAATGGTGTCGTTCACCGAGTATCCTACGATAGTCAACAAAGCGGCGATGATCGTAAGGTCAATCGGCTTGTTGGTAAGCAAAAGAGCTCCTACGGTGATGGTTACATCATGGGCCAGGGCAATGATCGCTCCCACCCCAAAACGGAATTCAAATCTCCACCATATATAGATTAACATCCCAATGAGGGAAAATATTACTGCTAAGGTTGCCTTTTCCCTGAGATCTTTCCCCACTCTTGGCCCAACCATCTCCACCCGCCTGATATCAAAACTCCCTTTCCCAAATCCTCTCTCTAAGTCAGCCTGAATCTTATCAGACAATGCCTCCAGATCTGGGGGAAGTTGTGCCAGTTTGATCAGATATTCATTTTCCTCTCCAAACCCCTGGACAGTAAACTCCCTGGTAGCAATATCCCTAAGGTTTGCTTTAATTTGGGAGATCTCAACCGGCAATTTGAATTTCACCTGGATGAGAGTCCCACCAGAGAAATCGATCCCATACTGAAGCCCTCCCTTTACGATAATGGAGATGATAGTTATGGCAATGAGAAGGCCTGATAGGGCAAGGAATGTCCTGATCTTTCCTACAAAGTCGAAGTTGGTTCCCGGTTTAATAATTTCAAGCATCTCTCTCCCTTTCTCAAATACTCAAGCTCTTGATCCTTCTCTGGATGAGGAAATAGTCAAAGATCAGACGGGTAACAAAGATCGAGGTAAATAAACTGGCAATGAGGCCGATGGTCAGGGTTACAGCAAACCCTTTGATCGGGCCAGTCCCAAACTGAAAGAGGAATATCGCAGCAATAATGGTGGTTAGCTGGGCGTCAACAATAGTAATTAATGCTTTTGAATATCCACCGTCTATAGCAGCTCGAGGGGTCTTTCCAGCCCTGAGCTCCTCTCGCGTTCGCTCAAAGATCAGGACATTGGCGTCAACTGCCATACCAATGGTGAGAACGATCCCGGCGATTCCCGGAAGGGTTAGGCTGGCCTTAAACGCAGCCAAAGCGGCAAGAACCAAGATAACATTTAAGATTAAGACCAGATTGGCTACGGCGCCAGAAAGCCGGTAATAGAACACCATGAATAATACTACCAGAATACTCCCTACAATGCACGACCGTATCCCCTGGTCAATCGAATCCTTCCCCAGGGATGGACCAACTGTCCTCTTCTCAATGATCTTGACCGGTGCCTTCAGAGATCCAGCTTTTAAAACGATGGCAAGATCTCTTGCTTCTTCATCAGTAAACCTACCTGTGATCTGCGCGTTTCCACCTGATATCTTCTCCTGGATAACCGGCGCAGAATAAACATTGTTGTCCAAGATGATGGCAAGACGTTTTTTTACATTGGCAGCGGTTATCCTCTCAAAGATCTTTGCCCCGATCTCATTGAAATCGATTGCCACATGAGGTTCATTGAACTGGCTACTTATCTCTACCTTTGCGCTGGTCAAATACTCACCGGTTAAAAGCGTGGTTTTTTTTAAGAGATATGGGATGCGGCTTATCTCACCAGTCTCTTTATTTTCATGCTTCTGGTAGAGGATCTCGATCCCAGGTGGTATCTCACCTTTGAGGGCCTTCTCCACATCGTGTTCTTCATCTACCAACTTGAACTCGAGGAGGGCAGTTTTTCCAATCAGTTCAATTGCCCGCTTGGGATCCTTAACCCCAGGTAGTTGAACGAGGATCTGGTCTTCTCCCTGTTTCTGAATGGTTGGCTCAGCAACACCAAACTGATCAACCCGGTTCCTGATAGTCTCGAGGCATTGATCTACAGCAAATCTTTTGATGTGTTCTGCCTCTTTAGATTTGATTGTGAGCTCGAACTTTACACCTTCAGGTGCTTCAATCACCTTAACCTTTTCCAAGGTAGATAATTTATCCTCCAGGATTTCATTGAACCGCTCCTTGGTTGACGGATCGAGGATTTCTGCCAGTAATCTATCTGCACCCTGTCTCTCCAATTGCCCATACGGTATCTTTTCCTCGGTCAATATCTCCCTCATATCACCGGCCATCCGATCCAGGGCATTTTCTACTGCCTTATCAGCCTGCACCTCCAAGATGAGGTGTATCCCACCTTGCAGATCAAGTCCCAGGGAAACTTTGTCATCGGGGAGATGTTCCTTCCACCAACTGGGCATTTCAAAAAAGGTGGGGAAGAGGTAGACCAAAGATACAATAGTCAATGCGATGACTAACAGGGCCCGCCATTTTAAATTCTTAAACATCTATTACCCTTTCTTTGTTTTACTCATTATATCCTTTAACTCACTTTCGCCTGCAATATGATCCCTTGACACCTTTATTCTTACGTTATTAGCAATCTCTAACGTAACAATGGTGTCGGTGATGCCTTTGACATCCCCATGGATACCTCCGGATGTCATAACCGTGGTACCTTCATGCAGATTGTCCAGAAATTCTTTGTGCTTCTTGGCCTTTTTCTGCTGAGGGCGGATAAGGAGAAAGTAGAAGATCACAAAGATCAGGATTAAGGGGACAAAACTGCTAAATATGGATGCACCTCCACCTGCTCCTCCCGTATTCTGGGCATAAGCAAAGTCTATCAAGAGAACCACCTCCTTTTAGGTATATTTTCCATCATTTTCTTCCTCTGATTTAAGGAAATCAGCACTGAATGCTGCAAACCTATCTTCCCTTATGGCTTGCCGCATATCTTCAATCAAGGTAAAGTAAAAATGGAGATTGTGAATGGTGTTGAGCCGTGCTGAAAGAATCTCCCCAGCCATAAAAAGGTGGCGGAGATATGCCCGCGAATAATTTTTACAGGTGTAGCAGTCACAGTGTTCATCCACCGGCATTGATTCCTTGGCATGCCTTGAGTTCTTAATAATTATTTTCCCCGAACTGGTAAATAACATCCCATTGCGGGCATTCCTGGTGGGAAGAACACAATCAAACATATCTATACCCATTTCTACACACCTTAGCAGATCAGCAGGCGTTCCCACACCCATGAGATACCTCGGCTTATCCTCAGGCAGAAAGGGAATGGTTGCACCCAACATCTCATACATCAATATCTTGGTTTCGCCCACACTCAAACCACCTATGGCGTAACCATCAAAACCCACCTCCATAATCTCCTGAGCACTCCTCTCCCTCAAATCTTGATACATCCCACCCTGGATAATCCCGAATAATGCCTGGTAATCTTTTGCCTTTTTCTCCTTACACCTCTTAGCCCAGGATGTAGTCCGGGTAAGGGCACTTAAGGTATAATCATAACTCGCTGGATATGGTATACATTCATCCAGACACATGGTGATATCTGAGCCCAGCTCCTCCTGAATCTCTATTACCTTTTCAGGGGTAAGGAAGTGCATCGATCCATCGAGATGGGACTGAAACTCCACCCCTTCATCCATTACCTTTCTCAAACTGTTCAGGCTATACACTTGAAAACCACCACTATCAGTCAATATGGGTAACCCCCAATGCATGAACTGGTGTAAACCACCCAGACCCCTTATCACCTCATGCCCCGGGCGAAGATAGAGGTGATATATGTTGCAGAGGACGATCTCTGTTTTGAGATCGAGAAGATCTTCTGGGGTCAAGGACTTTACACTCGCCTGAGTACCAACAGGCACGAAAACCGGCGTTGTAATCTCCCCATGATCTGTTATTATCCGTCCCAAACGTGCCTGAGTGGCTCTCTCCTTCTTTATTACCTTGAAGCTAAAAGACATAAACTTCAGATGATCATCATCACATCCCCATAGCTGTAGAAACGGTAACCTCTTTCTATTGCCCCCCGGTAGGCACTTAAAATAAACTCCCTCGAAGCAAAGGCTGAAATCAAGAGGATGAGGGTAGACTTGGGGAGGTGAAAATTGGTAATCAGTGTATCTACTACCTTGAATCGATAACCGGGGTAAATAAAAAGATCACATCTCCCTTTTCCCGGATAAAGCCTTTTTTTCTCATGAGTGGCGAATTCTAAGGTTCTGGCAGTGGTAGTCCCAACACTTACAACCCTTTTCCCTTTCTCTTTTGCCTGATTGACCAGATCAGCCGCCTCTTGACTTATTACATACTCCTCAGCATGCATCGTATGTTCTTCCACCTTCTGTGCCCTCAGAGGCTGAAAAGTTCCCCATCCCACATGGAGGGTAATGAATCCTATCCCTACCCCTTTCCCTTTTATATCCTTCATCAAATCTTCGGTGAAGTGAAGACCAGCAGTTGGAGCAGCTACCGCCCCTTTTTTGCGGGCATAAACCGTTTGATACCTCTCTTTATCAAGACCATTTTCTGTTCCATACCTCCTAATGTAAGGGGGAAGAGGAGTCTTTCCAACCTTTTCCAGCAGCTCTTCAAAATCTTCTAAAAAATGAAATTTGACCTTAAAAATTCCCCCTCCAACTTTTTCAATCACCTCACCTTGCAGGCAACCATCAAACTGGATCTTCTGACAGGGTTTTACCACCTTATGAGAATTGATCAGACACTCCCAGAGATTATCCTCCTCATTTACTCTCGACAGAAGGAGGAGCTCAATTTTCCCTCCGGTATCTTTTCTCCCAAATAATCGTGCCGGTATGACCCTGGTGTCGTTTAGAATAAGGGCATCACCTTCCTGAAGGTATTCAGTGATTTGGAAGAATCTCTTATGCTCAATTCCTCTCCTCTCTCTGTTGAGAACCATGAGCCGAGAGTTATCCCTCTGCTTGAGAGGAAATTGGGCAATTAACCTTTTAGGTAGATGATAATCGAAGTCCTTGAGAAGCATAATTTTAAAATTTATATCATAATTATCTTACTTCGTGTCAAGAAATTTGCCTATTTTTTAATTTCCATTTCATTCATTTTGTGTTAAATGGATCTCAATGATTGTGGTTAATGGTAAAGAAGAGGATCATGGTTACTATCCAGCATAGAGAGGAGGCCTTACAATTGATTGGCCAACTTTCTGATGAAGGTGAAGCGAGGATTGATGACCTAAGAAAGAGTTTCGGCGACCAGATGCTTGAGGAACTGGTCCACCACCTGCTTGAAAGAGGATACATAACAATAGACCGTGAGGGAAAGATAACTCTGACTGAAACAGGAAAGAAGGAGTCATTCACGATCATTCGCCGCCATCGGCTGGCTGAGAGATTACTCCATGATGTTCTTGATATGGAGAACAATGAAGGCTTGGAGACTCAGGCCTGTGATTTCGAGCACGTTTTAAATAGCGAAGTGACGGACAGTATCTGCACCCTTCTGGGCCATCCCCGATTTTGCCCAGATGGAAGACCGATTCCCCCTGGAGACTGCTGTGAGGAGAAAAGGAGAAGAGTAGAGAGTGTGGTTTTGCCACTTGACTCCTTAAAACCCGGAGAAGAAGGGAGGATATCTTATATCTGCAGTGCGGACCATGCCCAATTAGATCGATTCAGCGCCATGGGACTCTTGCCAGGGGTTAAGATCAAGATCCATCAGAAGTACCCCACTATCATAGCGGTATTTGATGAGACCACTCTTGCATTAGATTCTGAACTCGCCAGAATCATCTATGTAAGGAGAGGATAAGGTACGCTCTCTGCTTCATAGAAACCCGTGATAGCAGTGGAGTAACCAAAGGAGGCGGAGGATGAATTCCAGTAAAAGAGGTCTATGGTGGTTAGTTTTACTATTATTGGTATTCTTTTTATCCCCACATCGCGTTTTTGCCAATCAAGCTGCAGTAACCATTGTAGCTCCAGAGAGTGCCGCAAAGGGATCAGAGATTGCTATTAGGGTGACCGTTACCCACAGTGCCAATGCTATTTTTCATCATGTAAAATGGTTATACGTGATGATTAATGGCAAAGAGGTAGCAAGGTGGGGTTATTCAATGTTCAATCTGCCTAAGCCTAATGGTAAATTATCTAGTATACCTCTCGTATTTACTAAAGAAATAAAATATACAGTTGATGGCAGGAGTGAGATACAGGCTGAGGCAAGCTGCAACATCCATGGCAGTATGGGTCCAGCAAAAGCTCAGGTTTCTGTAAACGAGTAACGACAATGAAGGAGCAGGAGATAGAGGTTTGAAACTTGCCCCTGTTTATTGTTCCTCATAAAAACCTCTCAGATTATCTCATCTTTTATAAAATACTAAAGACCACATAAGTACATAAGTAATTAGGCTTAAAAAGCTCACTTGATTACTTGATCTCACAAAGAAAAATGTTGCATATGTCCTTGACTTATACAGCCTATTGACAAATTCGGGAAAAGTGGATATGCTCAAATTACCCTACTGGGGTATGGTATTAACAGGCTGAAAAATACTTAGAGAGATTTGGAGGTAGGGAATGGAGAAGAAGTTAAAGGTATCTGGAATGACCTGCCAGCATTGTGTTAACTGGGTGACAAAGATTGTCAGTGCTTTTTCCGGAGTATCAAACGTTAACGTGGACCTGGAAAAGAAAGAGGCTCGTTTTGATTACGATCCGGGGAAAACGGATGTACAAGAGATCATTAAAGCAATCGTAGATTTCGGATACCAGGCGATCGAAGGATAATCAACCAGGAACAGTGAAATGGAAAAGAGGGTAACCATACCGGTATACGGAATGACGTGCAATCACTGCGTCAATGCAGTCACAAAAGCCTTACAGAAGCTGCAAGGGGTAAATTCGGTAAAGGTTTCCCTGGAGAACTCCCGTGCCGAAGTGGTTTATGAAGAAGGGAGCACAAATATAGAGCAGATGAGACAGGCAATTATCGAAGAAGGCTACAGCACTGATGGACCTGCCCAGGCTGAACTTAAAAAGGAAGAGGAGAAACCCCAGCACATGGGAGAGGGAGAAAAGGCCTCTCATGCAACTTTCAAGGTAAAGGGGATGACCTGTGCCAATTGTGCCCAGACCATTGAAAAGGGGTTGAGGAAGGTCAGTGGTGTTAAGGAGGCAATAGTCAATTTCCCCTTGGAAAGACTATCCATGACCTACGATCATACTGCTGTAAATCTTGATTCCATTGCTGAAGAAGTTTCCAAACTTGGTTACACTGCCATTCCTGAAGAAAGAGAGGGCAGTGGGAAGATCAAATTCAGAATCGAAGGGATGACCTGTGCCAACTGCGCCCAAACCATTGAGCGAGCGTTGAATCGAACGCCCGGTGTAAAGAGTGTGGTTGTAAACTTTTCAACCGAGAGGGGGGTAGTTGAATTTGATGAGACCATCCTGGATAAGAACAAAATACTCGAGGTTGTGAAGAATGGCGGATACCTGGGGATTGAAGATGAAGAAGGAAGGGTTGGAAGAGCCATAGCCAGGAAGGAGAAGTTCCGTTTCTTTTTTGCCCTGTGCCTCACCCTGCCCATGTTAGCAATGTGGTATACCAAGCCTCTGGGGCCAAATACCCATTATGGAATGTTTGTACTTGCCACGTTAGTCCAGTTTGTCTCCGGGTCAGCTTTTTACCGGGGTGCCTACTATTCCCTCAAAAACTATTCATCCAATATGGATGTCCTCATCTCCCTGGGGATATCAGCGGCTTACTTCTACAGCGTCTATTCTCTCTTATTCATCAACCCTCATGTTCACGCCTTTTTTGATACATCTGCCTTGCTCATCACCTTCATCCTCTTAGGTAAGATGCTGGAAGCTAGGGCTAAAGGAAAGACTGGTCAAGCATTAGAGAAGCTACTCTCCCTCCAAGTGGATAAAGCACGGCTGATTGAGGATGGGAAAGAGCGGATGGTGGCTGTCTCATTGGTCAAGGTTGGAGATCTTATCTTGGTTAGACCAGGGGAGAAGATTCCCATAGATGGGGAGATTGTGGAGGGAAGCACTGCAGTGGATGAATCGATGATTACCGGCGAATCAATCCCCGTTGAAAAAGGGGTTGGAGATAAGGTCACGGGTGCTACCATGAACCAATCAGGGGTGATAAAGGTTAAGACTTTAAAAGTGGGGAAAGATACGCTGCTTGCCCAGATTGTAAAGATGGTGGAAGATGCCCAGTCAGACAAGGCACCTATCCAGAGGATTGCGGATACCATTGCCAATTACTTTGTGCCCATCGTGGTTTCCCTTGCCATACTCACCTTCTCGGTCTGGTACTTTTTTCTCGGTTATGACTTCCTCTTCGCCTTCACGATCATGATCTGTGTCCTGGTGATTGCTTGTCCGTGCGCCTTAGGCCTTGCCACTCCTACTGCCATTATGGTAGGGAGTGGAATCGGCTTAAATCAAGGGATTCTCTTCAAGCGGGCATCGGTCTTAGAAAACATCTCCAAGCTGGATGTTCTCCTCTTCGACAAGACTGGAACAATAACCATCGGCAAACCAGAAGTGGTCGGAGTTTACCCGTTAAATAATTTTCCCGAAAGGGAACTGCTTAAAGTTGCTGCTTCAGGTGAGGTGCATTCATCACATCCCCTGGCAGAGGCGATTGTGCACAAAGCTAAAATTGAAGGGATCACCTTCGAACCGGTTTCACGCTACCAGGAAAAGAGTGGCCATGGCACTATCTGTGAGTACAGAGGTAAGATACTCCGGATCGGTAATCAAAAGTTGATCGGCGAAGAGGTCAAAGCAAAGGAGGCGGCTTACTCTCTTGGCCTTCGCCTTGCGGACGAAGGCAAGACTACCATCTATGTATCGTGGGGCGATGAGATCATTGGTTTAATTGGCCTTTCCGATGTGGTCAAGAAGAATTCACGAGAGGCAATTGGGGAACTGCATAAGATGGGCTTAAAAACTGTCCTGGTTTCCGGGGACAACGTACGTGTTGCCCGCGCAGTAGCCCAAGAGGTAGGGATTGACGAAGTTGAGGCTCAAGTACTGCCTGAAGATAAGATCAACATCGTGAAAAAGTATCAGGAAAGAGGGTTAAAAGTAGGGATGGTAGGCGATGGAATCAATGACGCCCCAGCCTTGGCCCAGGCAGATATCGGGATTGCCATTGGCTCAGGCACCGATGTTGCCAAAGAAACCGGTGATGTCATCCTGGTAAAGAATGACCTCATGGATGTAGTGAGAGCAATCCGCTTGGGCAAGAGAACTTTATACACTATTAAGCAAAACTTCTTTTGGGCCTTCTTCTATAATGTCCTGATGATTCCCATCGCCGCTGGTATACTCTATCCAATAAATAGGATGATCCTGCGCCCAGAATGGGCCTGTATTGCCATGATCTTTTCTTCGGTATCAGTGGTGAGTAACTCGCTTATGCTCAAGAGGCATGCGAGAAAGATTTTATAAGTAAAGAAAGGATAGGAGGAATTTCTATGGAATGGGAAAAAGAGGCACGGGAAGTGGTGGACGCAATCCCAGTCCACGATATTATCAAAAACATGGTCATCCTTTATGCAGAGAAGATGGCGAGGAAGAATAAGAGTAAGGTGGTGAGCTTGAAAGAGGTAGTAGAAACCCGGGATGTCTACTTTGAAATGTTTGGGCAGGATAAGGTTGAAAAGATACAAAAGGCGAGGGAACAGGGAAAGACAGACGAGGCTATCGACCCCCAGATTGAGCTCAATAAGGGTCCTGCTCTCTATACTATTGAACTCTGTCATTCTCGTTTCTTTGGGTGCGATCGAGACATCATCGGAGTAAGGGAGGTCGGCAAGAAGGTTAAGGAGAAGATGGAAAGGCTGCACATAACTGAGATCCTGGCAGATAAGGCCTGCGAACCTTTAATGCCCCACAGTACCTTTACCGTTTCTATTTCGGGCTGTGCCAATGCCTGCACCGCACCTGAGTCCAGAGATGTAGGAGTTCATGGTGTGGCCATTCCCATGGTAACCGATATTGAATGCAGCCAGTGTGGTAAATGTGCTAAGGTTTGCCTCGACCGAGTAATCCACTATGAAAATGGCAGACCGGTAATCAATGAGGACTATTGCAAGATCTGTGGTGCCTGCATTAAGTTCTGCTCTACTGGTACCATCCAGGCTAAGAAGAAGGGGTGCAGGATCATGGTAGGTGGCTATTTTGGTCGATGGGCACGGTACGGAGATGAGATCTACAAGATAACAGATGAATCAAATCTCTACCCAGTATTAGAGGGCTGCGTTAATTTGATTAAGAAAGAATGGAACGAACAACATGAGGATCACTTTAGCCTGATCATGAAGAGAATCGGTGTGGAGCCAATTCATAACCACATACGAAGGCGTACGTAAAGTCAGAGGAGGGGCGTTTTGAAAAATACTCCTACTCACACCCGCACATTACCTTATTTAATATATCGCTTATCTCTTCAATTCTATATGGTTTAGCAATAACGCCACTAAAACCGTATCCTCTATAGTCGGCCATGATCGGATCATTGGAGTAACCACTTGAAACGATAGCCTTGATATTTGAATCTGCTTCAAGCAGTTTCTTAATGGCCTCCTTTCCTCCCATACTTCCTGGAATGGTTAAGTCCATGATAACCACATCAAAGGGATGCCCGGATTCTTTGGCCTTTTTGTATGACTCTACTGCCTCAACGCCATCTTTCACTACCTCAACCTCATATCCTAACTTGGTCAGCATAGAGACACTAAGATCTCTGATCATCTCTTCGTCATCCATCACGAGAACCATCCCCTTGCCTAAAATGGGGGCCTCTTTAATTGCCTCTTTGGTTGTGACTCCTTTTCTGGAAGCAGGAAGATAGAAAGTAAATGTCGTTCCTACCCCTATCTTTGATTCAACGGTAATGTGTCCCCCGTGTTTTCTGATTATGGAATAGGAGGTTGCAAGCCCAAGACCGCTTCCCTTTTCTTTGGTAGTGAAATAGGGGTCAAATATCTTACTGATATGTTCTTCATGGATGCCAATCCCATAATCCTTTATAGAGACCTTTACATATTTTCCTTCTGGTATGGGTACAGCTTGCTTTGCCTCTTCTTCGATGTTTTGTGCTAAGACTTCTATCGTCCCACCTTCTTGCATGGCCTCCTTGGCATTGATGACCAGATTATTGACGACCTGACTAATCTGACCCTTATCCATTTCTACCGGAAATAAATTATCAGGGATGAAAAATTCGCACCGGCAGTTGGAACCCCTCAGCGCAAAACCTGCTGATTCTTTTAACAATTCAGAAATAGAAGCTGTTTTCTTAACCGGCTCTCCGCCTTTGGTAAAGGTAAGTAACTGGCGGGTCAAATCCTTTGCTCGCAGGGATGCTCGCTCTGCCTCGCTCAATCTTTTGAAAGGTTTATCTTCAGGACTAATAAACATTTTTGCCAGGGAGATATTACCCAGTATAGCAGTCAAAATATTATTGAAATCATGAGCAATACCTCCAGCAAGTGTACCGAGAGACTCAATCTTCCTTATTTTGAGAATCTCTTCTTCCATCCTCTTGCGATCGGTAATGTCGCGTAAAATGGATAACACAGCGGGTTTTCCATTGAAATTGAACAGGTGTGCATTAGTCTCTACCGGGATTTTTCTTCCATCTTTGGTTACAAGCATCTTTTCAAAAAGAATATGTTTGTCAGCAATCAACTTTTCCATTATCTTATGAACATCGCTTGTCCTTTCAGTAATGTCAATATCTGCCGAAGATAACTTCAACAATTCTTCTTTGGTATACCCTAATACTTCACATGCAACATCATTGACTTCAATGAATTTTCCCGGTGTGCATTCCTCTGTTATTCCATGAACAAAGATTGCATCATTGCCGCTGTTAAACAACAAACGGTAACGATTTTCTCTCTCTTGCAAAGCTTCTTGTGCTTTTTTTAACTCCCTGTTTGCCTCCTCAAGTTCACGGTTCTTCTGAATGACATTTTCATAGGTAGAGAGGAGAAAATTGGTTATCTTTTTGGTATCTGAGGTAAGAACAAATTTCTCATCCTCAAGGAAAATCTCCATATCCATTTTTACTGTTGATTTCTTCTGTTTCTCATGGTCTAAAAGAAGACCTTGGATGCAGGAAATAAGAAGTTGTTCGTTGTAAGGCTTTGTGGTAAAGCTATCTGCACCACACTCCAAGCCCCTAATAACATCTTTGGGGTCGGAAAGTGAAGTTAAAAGAACAACCGAGATGTCTTTGAGATCCTCATCTTCCTTGATCCTCCTGCAGAGTTGATAACCATCCATTTCGGGCATAACAATATCGCTGATAATAACTTTGGGGTTATGCCCATTCAAAGAGGCAAGTGCTTCTTTCCCATTGCATGCAACCGAAACCTTATACCTATGCTGTTCAAGAATGTGTTTTAGTTGCATAGCCTGTGTCGAGCTGTCCTCGACTATTAAAATTTCAGCATCCTTATCCATGCCTATTTTCCCTAATCTCATAGTACTGAACACCTTCCTTCCATTATCTTTTTATCCCCAAAGCTTATAAGGGCATGCGCAATTCTATCCGGTGGGAGTACATACATCGCAGCGTCAAGCTTTATTGCCTCTCCCGGCATACCGTGAACAATAGAACTTTCTTGATCCTGTGCAATGGTGACTGCACCCTTTTCTTTCATTAATTTTAACTCTTTTGCACCATCTTTCCCCATCCCCGTAAGAAGTATACCGATTGCGTTTTTCCCATACGAATGTGTAACTGAACGGAAAAGAGTAGAAACTGAAGGGCGAAGACCATTTACCGGTTCACTCTTGCTGAGAGCTATCCTCCTATCACTTTCCATTTCCATGTGAAAACCGTCTGGGGCAAAATATACATGTCCCATCAAGGGGAGTTCACCATGGGTAGCAATATGAATTGGAAACCCAGTGGTTCGAGAGAGCCAATCAATCAAGCCCTGAAGAAAACCCGATGAAATGTGTTGTACGATAAGCATGGGGAATGAAATATCTTTAGGAAGCCTTGAGAGAATTTTTTGAAGCACAAGTGGACCACCTGTGGATGCACCTATAGCGACGAGTTTGATGTCTCTCGAAATTTGCCCTGGCTCCATCCCATCTGTTCGTCGAAATTGGGGCCACCGTCTCACTACCCTGACCTCAGACATCAATTTCACTGTTTGAATGAGTTCCTTCTTCATGTTGTCATAGTCAGGATGATCCATACCTCTCGGTTTTTCCAAAACTGCAACTGCCCCGGCTTCTATAGCGTGGAATGTTTTTTCCACTTCTTTGGGATTCCAACACGCACTTACTACCACGATAGGCACAGGATTTGTTTCCATGATACTTCGGGTTGCTTCAATCCCATCCATTTTGGGCATAAGCATATCCATCGTTATTACATCAGGTTTTTCATGCTTGACAAATTCAATCGCTTCTATGCCATTCGTTACAGTTCCAACCACCTTTAGCTCTGGATCGGAACTGAGCATATGGCACAACAGCTCTCGTACCATGGGCGAATCTTCAACAATGAGGACTTTAATCATAGATTCTCCTTGCGTCAGATTAATCTCTGGATAACTTCCAACAAATTGCTCTGATCAAAGCTACTTTTCACAATATAGGCATTTGCACCCACATCAATACCGCGCTCCCGATCCTCACGGGATTCAAGCCCTGTCACGAGTATAATGGGCAATTCGGCAGTTTTCTTATCACTGCGAATCTTCGATGTGAGTTCGAAACCATTCATCCTTGGCATATCAACATCAGACACGACTAAATCAGAGTCTCCCATTCTTAGCGCTGTCCATGCTTCGATACCATCAACTGCGGTTTTGACAAGATATCCAGACGCTTCTAAAATATTTTTCAAAAGCATTCTTGAAGTAATTGAATCTTCCACAACCAAGATAGATTTCCTTTTAGCTCCAGCCATCTCTGCTGTGACAGGAGTTCCGGTAGAGGCGGATGTAACCTTCACAGCAGATTTCATTAAATCGGAGACATTTAGAATAGGAACCACCTTACCCGATCCGAGAACTGTGGCACCAGCAATATGTCGAATCCGTGAGAGATTTTTACCGAGACTCTTTACCAGTATTTCTTGTTCAGTGAGGACCTTATCAACGCTGAAGGCGATACGTTTCTCAGTAGATCCGAGAACCAATACAGGGATAAACTTAGAATCTCCGCCCTTCTTTTCTATCTGTGGGAGTTCTAAGACATCAGTAAGGCGAACAAGCGAAACCGTACTATCGTTCAATAAAATAGTCTCCCTGTTTTCAACTGTTTTAATCTCCTCCCGTTTAATTCTCATCACTCGTTCCACATTCACCGTAGGTATAACGAAAACCTGGCCTTCGACTTGAACGATAATTCCCCTGAACGTAGCGATGGTCAACGGAAGAAGTATTCGGAATACTGTTCCGACACCGGCCTTCGTCTGCACTGATATGTGTCCGCCGAGTTTTCCGACCTTCTCACGTACAATGGCAAGACCAAGTCCTCTGCCCGAGATATCAGTAATGATAGGACTTGTTGAAACATCTGATTGGAAAATGAGCGACAAGACATCGGCCTCACTAAGATTTTCAGCTTCCTTTTCAGATATGACCCCACTTTTTACAGCCACCTTTTTCACTTTCTCTAAATCTATTCCGGATCCATCATCTGAAATGCAAATTTCAATTTTGTTACTATCGAGCTGCGAAATTACAATGGTTACAATCCCACGTGGTAGTTTTTTGTTTTTCACTCTCTCTTCAGGCTTCTCAATGCCATGATCGATACAGTTTCGTAATAAATGGATGAGGGGGTCTTTCATTTCTTCAAGGATCCGCCTGTCAATTTCAACCTCGCTTCCCAGGATTGTCACTTCTACTTCCTTACCTTGATCACGTGAGAGATCACGAATCATTTTAGGAAAGATCTCTAAAAGCGTCGAAAAGGGAAGCATCAGTACCTTCTTCATATCATCGAGTAGATTATCAACCATCCCACTCAACAACCGATGACTGTGCTTACTTGACGTTGCCAGCGCTGTAAGTCTTTTCCCAATTGATTCAATATGGGTATAGTCCCGATCAAAAAATTCCATCAGTTTGCCCAATTGTGCATTACCTTGATCGTGCTTACTCTCCTTATCTTTCTTTTCTAATAAAGTATGAAAGGTTCGAACCTGGGGGTAATTTTTTACCCACTCCTTCCTCCATACGTTAAGCATGCCTGTAATATCTCTAAGGTCATCATTCTGCTGAGCTCCAGAGAGCTTTATTGAAAGCATTTCCTCCGTTTGAAGGAGGAGAGAGTCTAATTTCTCCGTTGAAATTCTTACTGTTTCTGAAAGCACAGGTTTCTCTTTTGCAAACTGATTATCTCGAAAGGAATGATTGTGAATCTCAGGGGTAGAAGGAATAGGAGCTTTTTCTTTGGCTTTCGTTTCTCCTTTATGTTTATGTTTTTCTGAAGGAAGGGGCAAAATGTCTTTCGGTGGTAGAGGCAGATAATCTTCTGTATGAATCATACTCTCTCGCTCGCCAGCTTGTGCACGTGACAACTGTTGCATAAGTTCCGAAATAGCGGATGAACCTTCTGCAGGAGAAGAAAGAAGTTTGCTCATAACATCAACTGCATGATGAAGCGTATCGAACAGTTGGGGAGACAGGGTCATACTATTGTGTTTTAGTGAGGCGAAGAGACTTTCAAGAGACTGGCAAATTGTTTCAATATCAGTCATATTGACCGCACGTGCGGCGCCTTTCAAACTATGAGCTTCACGAAATATGCTTTCAATCATCACTATTTGTTTTTCAGGAGACGGTATTTTTTCAAGGTCGAGGAGGCTGGAAGATATAGCTTGGATGTGTTCTTCAGCTTCTGTTTTGAACGCTAACTGGAGTTTTTTTAGAAAACTATCTTCCCTCTTGTCCATATTGGTTCCCATTCTTATACCCTATACCGTTCTACCATCTGTTTCAGTCGCTGTGCCAATTCATTCAAGTTTCGCGCTGCCGCTTCAAGCTGTTTTGCGGCATCAGCATTCTGAGTACTCACCTGCTTCATGGAATCCATTGATAAGGCAACCTGGTCTATACCCACCTGCTGTTGCTGTCCCGACGCCACGATCTGTGTTGCAGCCTGCGCTGCTTCTGCAACACTGTTCGACAGTATCTGAATAGATTCACCTGCCTGTGTAGATTGTTTCACACCAGCCTCCACTGCCTTACTACCCTGCTCTGTTGCCATTACTGTTGCACTGATTGCTTTCTGGATGTCGTTCAAGATGGTTCGTACCTGTGCGGTTGCCTTTTTTGACTGTTCTGCAAGGCTCCTTATCTCCTGTGCCACTACGACAAAACCTTTCCCCTGTTCACCCGCTTTTGCCGCTTCAATGGAGGCGTTAACTGCCAGGAGATTTGACTGTTCCGCAAGATCATCAACGGTAGCAATGATGTCTCCAATGGCTTGACTTTGTTCGCTGAGCTTCACAATGCTTTCAGCGATAGACTCCATTTGTTCACTGATGCGGTTCATTAAATCCATAGTATCACTCGTAACTTTTTTGCCGCCATGCGATATTTGTACTGCCTTTTGTGCAGTATCATAAACATGTTTCGCCTTTTCATTGGAGAGGTGGAATGTCTGTCTTAGCTCTTCCACAGTCGTGCTTATTTCACTAACTGCAGCAGCGATTTCTGTAGCACTCGAAGCGATCTGAGTTGTTGAGGCCGAAATTTCGCTGCCAGAGGAGGTAAGCACGTTTATCCCTTCAATAATCTCTCGGGTCTGCTTTTGGAGATTCTCTACCATTCTTTCAAGGGCATTTCCAATGGTGTCACTCTTCGACCGGGGAATAACCTCAACCGTTAAATTCCCAGCCGCAATTTCAGCAGCGGCTTTTGTTATCTTCTCGATAGAATGGACCATATTTTCCATTGCTTTTAAGAGCTGTCCTGCTTCGTCTTTGGAATCGATATCAATTTTAACAGATGTGTCACCTTCGGCTAACTGGTTAGCCACTCCTAAGGCTATGCTCAAGGGTTGAGTAATGCTACGGGTAATGAAAATACTTGAACCAAACCCAATTACTATGCTGAGCAGTAAAATGATCAACACCACTTTTTCGGCGGTTTGTTGTGATTGTTGTAACCGAGCCTTTGATTCTTGTGTGAATCTCTTGATAGCCTCTAAGAGAATGACCCACTGATTTGTTTGTTCCTTTCTTTTCTTTTCAACTTTTTCAGCAAGAGCCCGGATCTCTTGAGGTTTACCTTGTTCAAGCAGATCAAATGCTTGCCGCGAAAGGGCCTTATACTCAGCCTGCTCTTCTCTTATAACTCTCAAATGTTCCTTCATATATTCAAACTCTCTTCGCACCGTTTCTAATTTAGTTTCTCTGATACGAGACTCCACTATACTTTCACCTTCTTTAATTTTCTCATCTAATAATCCATACACTTTCTCAAGCTCTTCTCGCGCCTTCTTAAAACCTTCTTTTGTCAACGATCCTTGATTTTTGGAAGGTGCCTGACCAAGCCACAACTGGAACGCCATGTTAGCACTCTTCATCTGAAGCTTTGCAACTTCAGTGAAAAGCTCGGTCAAAGGGATACCCGCTTTGGTTATCTCTTCCACTTTACTCCCCATTCTTCTTATCTGTATAATACAAAATCCTTCGGCTATAACCATCAACACTAACCCCGCTAATACCAGACTGATAATTTTGGTTCCAATTTTCATATTCTTCCACATTTTTGTCCCCTTTAATCTTTAATCATTTTCTTTCTCTCACTTACATCCCTACCTCTTCAACTACCATAATTCCCTTGTCAAGGAAAATCTTTGCCAAATCAAGCACTACAAGCCGTTCATTCGTAACTCCCCTCAGATATTTCTCTCGGATGCCTGTCAAGGTAGGAAGGGATTGTTGGATTTCGTTGAGCGGAATACGCCGCATACCGAGTATATCATCCGCAAGGATACCCAACTCCATATCATCAATACGAACGACGATGACCTTGTTTTGGTTAGAAAACCCCTTTCCCGGAAGGTCAAAAAACTTTTTGATATCAATGACCGAGATAATTTTCCCACGAATGTTTATGATACCGATAACAAACCGCGGCACGCACGGCAGTGGCGTGAGTTCTTTTAACGGATAGATCTCACGAATGTACGCCGATTCAATGGCATACTTTTCATAAGCCAAGCTAAATTCTACGACTTCGAGATACGCTTCCGATCGTTCCTCTTTCTCAGGTTCTTGTGCAAGCTTTTTTGCTCTGGCTTTGAGGATTTTCCTCTTTTCCTTTAGAGGAGGCAAGAGTCCTTGCTCAACAACCGCTTGAACGTTCTCCAAACGGTGAAGGACTTTGTTCAAGGAGCTCAAAGTTTTTACCTGCTCATTTGATGATATATCTTCTTTACTCATGCAAATCCTCTCTATGGGTCATGGATCGAATGATTTCCATAAGTCTCCCGGCAGTTATTCCTTCCGATTCTGGGACAATATCTTCTTGACGCAGAACACTCAAAAGTGAGAGAGCATTATCAAAGTACTTTCTTGATTCTTTGAGCTTCCCTTTCTGCTGGCTAAGATTCCCAAGCATAAAATGGGCAAGCACAAATTTTGGGTCGAGGTAAAGCGCACGCCTTAGAGTCACGAGAGCTTCTTCAACTTGGCCTTGTTCCTGAAGGATAGTCGCAAGCAGATAATGGCAATCAGGATTCAGTTTGTTAGCGGCAACAGCTTTTTCACACCACTCAATTGCCTTATCAAATATTCCTTGATTGGCATAGGCCCGTACTAAAAGAGCGATCGCTTTTTGGTCTTCTTGGTTATAAGACAACAATTCTAAGAGTTTTTTTGCTGATTCCCCATAATGGCCTTGCTCATATAAGGTTAAAGCCTCCTCGTATGTAGCTACCTGTGGTTCTTGTATTCGCTTTCGATCTCGATCTCCAGCACTCTGGTGAGCAATATTTTCTTCGAATGTATTGGTTTGTACAGGCAAAGGTGGTTCTGACTGGAATTCCAGATCAAGATCAGCCCAAACTGGAGAAATAGAGAATGGAACCGTTATGTCTAAATATTCTGCCGAGCCAGTTCGCTGCAGATCTTTCTTATAGACGGTCGCACCGGGGAAATTTATCGTGGAAAATTTTGAATAGGCAAAGTTTGAAACCTCAGTTGAACTTAGGATCAACCATCCCTCATCTACGAGAGATTGGTAAAGATTATAAAAAGCCCTTTTTGCTACCTCCGGAGCAAAATACATGAGAACATTGCGACAAAAGATCAAATCCATCGCATTTGTATTACCCAAGAGTGATGGGTAAATATCTTCTGCTAAATTGAGATAAGAAAAGTTCACCATCTTCTTTATATGGGGAAGGATCTCAAAACGCCCCTCTTTTGTCCTTTTAAAATATCTCTTTTTTAGCCATGGTGGAGTATCGCGAAACGACCATTCACTGTATACCCCTTTTGTAGCCTTCTTCAAAAAATGATCGTTAATATCTGTTGCCAGAATAGTAATGTTCCAATCCTTCAAGTCAAAAATCATTTTACTGAGCAGGATAGCGATGGAATAAGGTTCCTCACCCGTACTGCATCCTGCGCTCCAAATCCTAAGATATTGTTGATTCCCCTGGCGGGAGGAAATCAATTCTGGAAATATGTATCTTTCAAGGGCATTGAAACTATTTTTATCCCGAAAGAAATAGGTTTCCCCAACAGTGAGATGGCTTGCCAGAATCTCAACCTGTCTCTTTGTCAATGACGATGATACCACCCATTGAATAAACGATTCTGTATCATTAAAATTAAATTCAGGAGCAGCGAAGCGAATCCCCCGTTCGAGGTCACACCATTTATTTTTTGTAAAGTATAAACCCATATGTGCAGAGACGAATTCACTGAGCTGGGAAAGGAGGGTGTCAGAAATACCGTTGTTCATCTCCCCTGCCTCACTTTATATCTCTCCTCTATCACCTTATCCAAGGTGCTTTCTTCCTCAAGAGAAAGAAACGTATCGAGGTTGTGAATGAGAATAATACCATCTCCGAGTCTCACCACACCCTCAATATACTCAATACCGGGCAGAATCTTCTCTGGAGTAATTACCTCCTGTTCTGAATACTCAAAGACACCCATGACCGCATCCACCACAAGCCCGACATCCCGCCTCAGTGTATGCGCTATAATGAGATGGCTGTTCAGATCCACTTCTTTCTCTGGCAAGCGAAATCGCTTGCGGATATTTACGACAGGGATGATTCTCCCCTGTACATTGAGTACTCCCAGAACAATCTCAGGTGCCTTTGGCAAGGGTACGAATTCCACTATTCGAACAACCCTCTCCACAGCAAAGAGGTTAAGAGCATATCGCTGCTCATCAAGAGTAAAGACAACAAGACGATTCGATTGATTCATGGGGCCTCATTCTCCTAACGATTCTTTTATCGGCTGCCCTTTAGCTTAACTTTATCTTTTTTTTCCACAACTTAGCTTAACATTTCAAGCGTTCGTAAAGAGACGGAAACATCTTATCTTTAACGAGAGTCAATCGGTAAATGTCCTTAGATTTGACTCAATCAGGTGATCCACTATGAAAATGGAAGACAGGCAATAAATGAGGACTACGGGAAGGCTTTAAATCTATTGGCGGATTCCTGTTTTCCCTCACCTGCACAAACTCCTGCACCAACTCCCGGGCACACTGAACCCCAGTGCAGGTGTTAAGGCTTTTTGATCCTCACCTTAAGCCAATGGTAGAGCCTCTCCCGATAGAGGTAAGCAAAAATGGTAACTAAGGCGGTGAAGGACAGAAGGATAAAAAAGAGGGTAAAGTGATTCCCTCGAATACTTGCACCCTGCATCACCAGCATCAAGGTACCAGGTGCCCTTCCAATGGTGGAGATGATAAGAAAAGTGCTCAGTTCCATCTGGCTTACACCGAGGATATAACAAAAAGAGTCCTTAGGAAACCCTGGAAAGAGAAAAAGCATAAAAGCAATAATCACACCTTTTCTCTCCATGAACGAGTGGAATCTATTCAGAGTATCCTTACGAACAAATCTCCTCACTAAAGCCATTCCGAAGAAACGGGCCAGGCTGAAGGCAACGTAGGAACCAAGGAAAAGCCCTACAGTGGAATATATAAACCCAAGAATGGAACCATAGATGTAACCACCAATGAATCCAGTAGCCTCGCCAGGGATAAATGCAACAATCACCTGAAGCGCTTGAATAAGGGTGAAGATGATAATGGAGGCGTAAGGATCAAATGATCTGAGGAGAGTTTCAATACCCTCATGGCTGAAAAAGAGTGTGCTAAACCTATCCCAACGTTCACAGATCCAGATATAATTCTGCCCAGAAAGAAAGGTAAGGAAAGTTAAAATAAGGAGGATAACCCCTGACCAAATATAAGCCTTACGATCTTTAATACCCTCTACCTCCTCTCTAAACTTTTTATAACTTTATCCTAAAAAAAGATCAAGGAACATATGCAGATTTTTGGTGATGTCCTGTTATTTCCTATAAAAATGGGAAGACTTCAGGTATCCTTATAAGACCTTTGAAAACAAAAAGAAAGGAGACCGAAGCCTATGGAAAAGATACCACCGAGTGAAAGATTGCTATCGATCAAATTATCTACTTTAACAGCACTTTCCTCAAAGAAGGCTTATCTCCATATCAGCTCTGGGAACCTTAGAAAAAAGCATTCTGAATCCTTGATTTCAACTTCCTATCTTGCTCATTCGTGGCTTTTATGTGATACCTTTTCATCTCTCTGCCAGGTCCAGTAGATGCCTGTTTTGGCTTCCCAGTCATCAGAGTCATTCGTTAATCCTACAGCACCTGCAAATCCTATTTCTAAACCATGACCCAAGGGAAACATAAAACCTGACCGTAAGAGGCTTTCGTGTCCGAAAACACTCTTTGCACAATGTCCTTCAATCTCAGTAAAGAATTCTACTCTTGGATGAAGGGGAAGAATCGCTACAGCTGAGTACTTAAATATTGCTTCATGCCTTGACCGGTGTCTAGGGTTACCTAATACATCAACACCACAGTTGAGATGGGTTTCGAAGTGTTCACCAAAATAAGAGTGAATGAGGATAAAATCAAAGTCCGTCTCACCCGTGCCCAGGTCTTTGTCATCTCTGGCAGAGGGAATTTTCATGCCCACCCGTGCACCAATATCTCCGTATCTCAAATGGAGTGGACTATGCTTGAAACGGAGCTCGACATCTCCGCTACCAGAGGTACTACCAACCTCTTCTGAGTTCTTGATGAATTTATATTCATAACCCACCTCAAAAGAGGTCCATTTTCCTAAGCCATATACAACCTCCAGGATGGGAAGGCCGTACTCTTTCTCACGGCCGTCTTCTTGAGCTACCTCGCTCTCCATGACAACCCGGATATTCCCCTTTCCAGGGGCATCCGCATGCTCTGTTTCAAAGGTGTGCGATGCAAAAGCGTATAGAGGCTGTAGAAGCAGGAAAAGAACTGCTATCAAAGAATAGTACACTGTTGTAAACATTGTTATCCCCCTTCCAAATCTCAGATGCAAGGATGCATCGAGACAAAATATAGATGTAGTAAATGGAGTTTTTACTTATGATGGTCTAAGTTTTATTGTGAATAGTAATAGAGTGAAATTATTTAAGGGGAGGGGCACGGTAGGAAAATGTTGAGCAGGATAAGGAGTGGATACACGGAATGGAATTCTGGTCGAATAACCAAGGTATCCCTTCTCCTGAGGTAAGAAGATTAAGGATAGAAAGAGGGAGGAATGTTGGAATAGTTTTTGGTAGGAGATCTTTTTTAATAGGGTTCTTTTTATAGTTACAATATAGCTGGAGGCGGTTAGCGTTGTGGAGAGAAGTGCTACAGTGATGGTGACAGATACCGACGAAGATGCCAGCAAAAAGAAAAAGCAGAATTAAGGTGCTAACGACGAGATATTTGGGTTTCATGGGTAATGTTTTCATTCTTCTTTGCGTGACTTCCTGATTTCCTGAACCAAACGTCTGCCCATCTGGTATGCATATTCAAGCTTTTCAGACAATCTTTCTTGTGTAATGTTTTCTAAACCGCCAACATACAGTTTATCAACTACATCAATCTCTTCAATGAGAAAGTGCGCTTCCATAGTATCGAAACACGGGCTGCCCATTACCTCCGCAAATTCATCAACCGCACTTCCAGTAACAATTAAGGAGGCCTTCTTCTTAAAATGTGCTTTTACCCGTATATCGGGAATCTTTCCAAAATCATCCTTCTGCTTGAAGAAGAGGGCAACCTTTCTTTCGAGAAAAGTTTTCATCAGTGCGGTAACATTTACATCATAAACGGGAGAGGTAAGGATGTAGCCGTCTGCGCTGAGATATTCCTCAAGGATGCCCGCCATGTCATCCTTGAGCGGACACTTCCCAAAGGGGAGTTCATGGTGCTCATAGACGCACTTCATGCATCCCCTGCAGTACTTGATGTTGTATTTGATGAGATCGTACCTCTTCGTTTCAGCACTTGTACTTTCAGCCCCTTTCAGAGCGCTGTTGAGGAGTTTGGCATTAAATCCCAGCAGATGGGGACTCCCCATAAAACCTAAGATTTTCATAACGGGCTTTCGGTAAATCTCCTTTCCTGTTTTTTATACCTGGATACTCTTGAAGTTGATGGTCAGGAAAGTATAACAAAATTTGGATTAAACTTCAAAAGTGAAACCTGTATGGGCAATGAAGAGCCTTTCCTTCAAGTGATTCATTAAATAGTTTGTAGCCTTCAGGCCAGTACAATGAGATACACCCAACTTTTCAAATGGAAGATCTCTTAGATACCGAAACGTTTCTCCGAGTTGAAATTCATCAGCTGAATTAAGGTGTGTCCCACCTATAACAGCAAATATTTTTCTTGGACCCATCTTCTCCTGTATGTACATCAGGGTATTGATGATACCAGCGTGAGCACAGCCGAAGAGAATAATCAATCCTTTGGGACTCTTAATTACCAGAGACTGATCATCCATACAGATATCGTGGACTAATTTCCCATCAAGTTCTATCCTGAGATCTTCATCCCCCTTTTCAAATGAACTGGTACGGGGGATTTCACCTGTCAAATATATTCCCTCTTCAATTTCAATGAAGGAGTTAATAAAGTGAAACCGTCCCCCCATCTTTTCAAGCTGGATCCAGGAACACCTTATCCCTATATTCCTTATTTTGGTTTCATCACCATTTTCAATGGAGAAGCGGGGAAGAAAGGCATAGGGATGAATCCAGATATCCCGTTCTCCTTTTAGTGCAAGGACCTTTTCTAACCCACCGGTATGGTCATAGTGACCATGGCTTAGGAATATTTTCTTAACCTTTCGTAAATCCTTTCCCAAACTTACTGCATTGTGAAAAAGAGTATGCCCCTGTCCGCTATCAAAAAGGTATGACTTATCCCCTCGCTCAATGAGTATGGATAGACCATGCTCACCTAAAAGATTTGATTTTAACCCGACAATGTTATCACAGAGAACAGTAATTTTAAGTTGCAACTGCCACCTTTCTCATTATGGAAAACAGCCCAGTTGACACTGTCTTATCTTGATTCCCATCTCATTTAAAATCTCACCAACCTTTTTCTTCGGCACCTTAAACTCCTCAGCTACCTGAAAAGCCTTTACACAGGGAATTTTCCCATCTTCAGATGCTGTTCTTAGGGCTTCTCTTAGGACTTTTTCTTCATCCGTAATAGAATCATTTTTAAAGGTTATGAAAATTTTATCCCCTTTTTTTATCTTTCCATCCTTCAGAACCCGGGCAAAAACTCCCTTAGTGGGAAGGAGGGAATGGCCTTGGAAGGAATAAGTATGGCGAAGCGAATGGTCCTTTCCTTTAGCGACGATCTGAATCTGGGCTTCGCCAATAGTAAGAATCGTTCCACCAGGCAGGTCCATAAGGGAGATACCCTCTGTCCTAAGATTTTCAGCAAAAGAGCCCGGTGGGGCATAGAGATTGTACTGCTGGCACCACTCATCTACCGCTTCCTGAGAAAGTAGACTGATTTCTTTTTCACTCCCCGCATGGGCATCTCCAACAAGACCCCATTCCTCCTTCAGAATTCCTTCTCCTTCATCCTTCTTGGGTTGCCATTTTTCTCTGCTCCTGCATACCGCTAAAATCGTGCCTTTAGTTTTATTCATCGTCCTTTCCTGCATGTTTCCCCGCTCGAGCAGGGAGGTTTTTCACATCGCTCTTCTTTTCCACAACAGGTTTTACCCTTTGGACGGGAGATAGTGGTAAGGACCGGTGATGAAATCAGCTTAATCAGATAAGAACTGCCACAACTCTTACAAGAGAGGGGATCATTTAGATCTCCTATCCCAGCATAAACCTCGGAGACAGCACCACAGTCCTGACAATGATATTCATAAATTGGCATGGGTGGGGTCACTCCTCTTTTGTCCAAGTATATTTAGGCATAGAAAAATCAGTCTGATAGACACGTAGAACCATCTTCTCGGGCTCGATCTTGATGAGGTTCAAAGTATCGAGGACTTTTTCAATAGCCTCATCCAGTTTATCTTCAAGAATTTCGCCACTCTTTACCTGGGGAGAGAGGAGGGCTTTGGCAACCTCACGGATTCCCCATTTCTCAGCCTTCTCCACAAATTCCTTTTTATTATTCTTTTTGTTGATCAGCATTGCCTTCCCCCAGATCTGGAGGCTCTTCTGCTCAAGGCTGTGATTCATTGGCTGTTGATAAATGGCGGCAGACACATTTGAATTTGACCTGATATTACCGATCTTCCCACCTGGCTCTCCGAAGATATAGAGAGTGAGTCCTTCGTTGAAAAAATCAAGAGGTGTGGCCCTCGGAATGTTATCCTTGCAGGTAGCAAGAACCAGAGCGCTCCCGTGTCTCGTGCCACATCCCACTCCTGGGGTCCCTTTCCCGCTGCTCATCTCATTCAAGTAATCAATGATCTCTTTCTCAAGAGTCTGCTTGTCTTCTTCCATCCGCCATCTCGCTTTCCAGGACTTTCTGTCTTAAAAACTCTTCCATCCTACTTTCTGCCAAGGCCATTTCCATAGGGATTATCTGACCATCAATAAGGACAACAGTCGATGCCCGAATTCCATACTGTTTTGCACGATTAGAGTCAGCAGGATAAATTTTCAGATCTACAAATTCTTTAAACATTTCCTCCATTAATCGGGCTACTTCCAAAGCCCTTTTACAAGTCCCTCAGTTAGGGTTACCGGTGTGAAATAAAAGATATTCTATCATCTGAAGACCACCTCCTTCATTACTTTCCCTTATTACCCTTTCCTTAACTTCCTGTACGCCTTTTTCCAGGCATTCCTCCTCAGTTCTTGGTACTCTCCGATTGCCTCGCTTAGGGTGTAAGCCGCCAGGAGGGCACAATGAGTATGGGAGTCGGGGAGTCCACCACAGGCCTCGAGAACGGTTTCCTGAGAGATTTTCATGGCCTCGAAAATACTTTTCCCGGTAGCCAGCTCTGTTACGATGCTGCCACAGGCTATGCTGGGTCCGCATCCATCCGTGAAAAAACAACACCGGATAATCTTTTCATCCTTTATCTTGAGAAATATCTCCATTGTATCACCGCAGATTCCGGTTATCCTTGAATACCCATCGGGTTCTATCATGCCTCCCAGATTTCTCGGGCTCATGTAATGGTCAATAACTACTCCACTGAAAGTTTCCTTTTCCTCTTCTGTAATCTCTTGCTGGACATCGTTAACGAAATCATCAATTTCAGATGTCATCTCTTTTATCCCCCTTTCATCCGTTTGTTTATTACAGGAGTCCTTCTACCTTGTTCCACATCCTCCTTACCTCGTCAGTCACTTTCCCACAGGGGTATTCCACCACAGAGATCCCCTTAATCATTGCTTTTGTCACAGAAGGGTCATAAGGGATTCGCCCCGCCAGCTCAATCCCATTCTCTTCACAATAACTCTCAATCTTCAGAGTATTCTCTGGATTAATATCAAATTTGTTAATGCAGACGATGGCCGGAATATTAAAGTGATTTGCCACTTCAACGACCCTCTTCAGGTCATGAATGCCGGAAAGGGTGGGTTCGGTCACTGCCATGACCAGATCAGCCCCACTGATTGATGCTATAACCGGACATCCGATACCAGGAGGTCCATCAATGAGAATGAGATCCATATTCTCTCTTTCCGCCAGTTCTTTTGCCTGCTGACGTACCATGGAGACGAGTTTTCCTGAATTTTCTTCCGCAATCCCCAGTCGGGCGTGGACCAGCGGCCCTTCTCTGGTGTCAGAGATAAACCAGTAACCGGAAAGTTTCGGATGCATG
>Ga0315289_10000341_pt1 | contig 73177 bp, 64 predicted proteins | sample YL17G11_40_MG_FD_203452 | JGI IMG/M metagenome (GOLD analysis project Ga0315289, IMG submission 203452) | Sediment microbial communities from Yellowstone Lake, YNP, Wyoming, USA - YL17G11_40 | ecosystem: Environmental > Aquatic > Freshwater > Lake > Sediment | place: USA: Wyoming | collected...
TTTCAAAGGTAGCCCTCACCCCTAACCCCTCTCCCACGGGGAGAGGGGGACCGCTTCTACGCCTCGACCCTCACCCTAGCCCGTCGGCGAGCCGCTCCCTGGAAGGGAGAGGGGACCGGTTTCTAAGGCAGCCCTCACCCTTAATCCCGTGCCTCGCAGGCCTCCCACGGGGAGAGGGAAACCGCTTCTACGCCTTTACCCTCACCCTAGCCCGTCGGCGCGCCGCTCCCTGGGAGGGAGAGGGGACACGCGGCAGCCCTCACCCCGGCCCGTGCCCCGCGAATTGTGATGAGTGTAGGGCGGCCCCTCTGCGGGCCGCCGTCCGACCCTCACCCTAGCCCGTGAGCGAATGCTCCTCCCTAAAAGGGAGAGGGGAAAGCGGGCCGACCTGAACGGCGCGCTGTCGGGCGGCCCCTACGTTCAAACAATCGTTTACAGGCTCCGGCTCGGGGGCCGTCTACTTCCCGCCGATGACCTCCCCCCCCACGTAGCCCCGCAGCGGCTCGGGGATGGCGATGGACCCGTCGGCGCGCTGGAACGTCTCGAAGATGGCGGGCACCAGCCGACTGGTGGCCACGGCAGAGCCGTTGAGCGTGTGGCAGAGCGCGCTCTTGCCGCCGGCGGGCTTGTAGCGGATGGCCCCGCGCCGCGCCTGATAATCCGTGCAGTTCGACACCGAGCTCACCTCCCACCACCGCTTCATCCCCGGGCACCAGACCTCCACGTCCACCGTAACCGACGCCTGCTGGGCCATGTCGCCGGTCACCAGCATCACCGTGCGCCAGCGCAGACCAAGCCGCTGGGGGATGCCCTCGGCGATGGAGACCATCTCCCCAAAAATACTCTCGGCCTGCTCCGGGGTTGCAAAGGCCACCAGCTCCACCTTGTTGAACTGGTGGGTGCGCACGAGGCCGCGGGTGTCGCGCCCGTAGGTGCCGGCCTCGCGGCGGAAGTTGGCCGTGACCGCCGTGTAGCGCCGCGGCAGCTCACCCTCGGCGAAGGTCTCGTCCCGGCCCAGGTTCACCAGCGTCACCTCGCTGGTGGGGATTAAATACAGGTCGTCGTCGGCCAGTTTGTACACGTCGCCCATGAACTTGGGGAGCTGGGAGCTGGTGTAAAGGGACTGGGCGTTGACGAGGTACGGGGTGAGGACCGGCTCGTAGCCGTGCTCCACGGCGTTGGCGAACATCCAGGTCAAGAGCGCCCATTCCAACAGGGCGGCCTCCTTTTTATAGACGGCGAACCCGGTGCCGGAGAGTTTTGACGCCGCCTGGAAATCCAAAAGCCCCAGACGTTCGGTGAGCTCCACGTGGTCCTTCGGCTCGAAGCCGAAGTCGGGCGACTCGCCGCCCGCGCGCAGCTCCCGCGCGTCCCCGGCGTCCCGGGACACCGGCGCCCGTGGGTCGGGCAGGTTGGGCAGGCCGAGGATTTCATCGTCGAGCTCAGCCTTGAACTCCTTCTCCTGGGTCTCCAGATTGGCGAGCTCCTCCTTGAGGAGGCCCATGCGCTCGACGGCCTCGGCGCATTTCTCGCCCGCTTTCTTGGCTTGGGCGATGGCCTCGCCGATTTCGTTGCGCTCGGCGCGGATTTCCTCCACGCGTTGGAGTACTTGTCGCCAGGCCGAGTCCAGGGCCAGGAGCCGCGCCAGGGAGATTTCCGGGTCGCGGGTCTTCAGGCGCTCCTCGGCCTCGTTGGGGCTGGTGCGCAGGTAGCGTAGATCGAGCATGGGGCCTCTATGATGATTGTACCCGGAAATGATACCAGAACCACTGCCTCAGCGGTACGCGGGCGGCACGGCCGGGCAGCGGTCAGCGGAGCACGGCCAGCTTGCCCGTCTCGACGTCCCCCAGGGGCGACAGCACTCGGTAAATGTACACCCCCGACGCGAGCCCGAACCCGGCCCGGTTCACCACCGACCAGTCGTAGGTGTCGAAGGGGGAGACATCCTCGAAGAGGAGCGATCCCGTCGCGTCGTAGATTGAAATCCGGCTGTTGGGTACCAGGTTGGCGAAGGTGACCCGTTGGTGGCGGTCGGATCGGAAGGGGTTCGGGTAGACGTAAACCGTTGTTGGCGGCGGCCCATACGGCCCGTAAACCAGCCCCGCCAGCCGGGAAACGGCCGCCGCCGTGGCGCGCGTAATCTGCCAGGTCAGCGGGAAGCACCCCTCCAGCGCCGGGTAGTCGTCGAGGGAGGAGTGGTAGTAGGGGTAATGCGGGGGGAAGTCCTCGATGCCCATGATCGCGCTGTAGCCGCTCTGGACGAAGGAGCTGTGGTCCGACGCTCCCCCGTAGAAACCGGTCCGGGTGGGCAGACCCTCGCCGTACTGGTTGCACCCACCCACCAGAAGGTCCACCAGCCATCGGTCATCGTCGAGCCCGTCTATGTCCAGGTCCTCCTGGACGTCATCGGGGTAGCTCCAGACCACCATATCCAGGTTGATAACCCCCACGATGTCCAGGCCCGCGAGGGCGGCCTCGCCTACGTGGCACTGGCTGCCCACGCAGCCCCACTCCTCGGCGTCGAAGAAGGCGATTCTCAGGGTCCGCTCGTTGGCGTAGGGGGCCAGCACCCGGGCCGCCTCACAGAGCGCCGCCGAGCCGGAGCCGTTGTCGTCCGCCCCCGGTGCCAGCTCGGTGGGAATCTCGCTGATCGAGTCGAAATGGGCGCAGAGGTATACGTACTCCTCCGGTTCGCTCAGGCCCCGGCGTTCCCCGACGACATTGCCCAAGGTAAAACCGACGGGCATTTCTCCCTCGAGCCAGCCGGGCAGGGTGGAGTAGGACAGGCCCAGATCGTCGCTCCAGCCGAGGGTCGTGTTGGAGACCAGCCAGAGGGTTTGGCCGGCGAGATCCGCGCCCTCTATGTCGTAGAACTCGGCCGGCGAGTGGTCCACCCAGGTCGCGCCCCGGTCGGGGGTGTACCAGATCCGTCCGTTCCGGTTGCACAGGAGGTACTCGCCGGGTCCGGGGCTCTCCACGCCGTTGAACGCCGCTACGACGGCCTTCGACGGCCCGGCGAGCTTGGTCCACGTCGCGCCCCCGTCCTCCGTCCAGAGCACCGAGGTGCAGGCCGCCATCCCGCGCGAACCGTCCTCGAAACCGAAGCGGACTATCCCCTCGCCCCAAAGGAGCGCCACCAGGTCCCAGGTTCGGGCGCCGTCCACGCTGCGGTAGACGTACCCGTCCCAGGTGGACAGGAGCAGCGTCCCGGGAGCGCCGGGAAGGGAACAGAGCTCGTAAGGCCGATAATCGGTTTCGGCAGTCTGTTCCCAAGAGTCGCCGCCGTCGTCGGTGACGAAAATCCTGCCCGACGTGGAGAAGAGATAACCGTTTCTGGCGTCGGCGAAGTACATCAGTTGAACCGAATCGTCGCTTGCGAGCAAGCGGGTTTCGGTCCAGGTTTCCCCTCCGTCGGTGGAGCGGTAGTAGCAGCTGGAGACAGCGAAGTGCAGGGTGGCGGGAGCGAAGACGGCCAGGTTGCCGCCGCTGCCTCCCCCGTACAGTTCGAGCGGCGTCTGGGGATGGAGGTAGTCGAAATGCAGACCGCCATCGGTGGAGTAGAGGCACAGTCCCCCCATGTAGGGCGAGCGTAAAGACAGGGCGACCAACTCACCGTCCGCCTCCAAATCCCGGACGCTACGGAGCAGCCCGCGCTCGACCTCGACATCGTAGCCGAGTTCCGCCAAGTACTCCGCCAGGTACTCCCGGGCGGTCGTGTTACCCTCGGTGCCCGCGAAGCGTGTACGAAAGGCGGCCAGGTCGTAATCGAAGGAACTGATGGAGGATACGTCAACAGAGTCGGTCACCGCCTTCAGGAGCCTCTGGTCGACGTCGTAGATAAAGGGCTCCTTCTGCCGTGGAACCGGCGGGGGGAGCGGCATCAGCATCCGGAGATCGAGGTTGCGGTCCAGGGCGACCTCCAGCATCAGTGGGGTGGGGAGGGTACAGACGACGCTTCCGTCGGGGAGGCGCCCCAGGACTTCGATTTCCGGGGGAAGCTCCACCGGTCCTTCGCTGGAGCTGACGACGTAGAACGGTCCATCCGCTGGTAAGGCCACGGCGGAGGGTGAGGGTTGACCTGTCAAGAACAGGGAGTATCCGCCGGACATACCGTAATAGACGCCCGGTGGCGGTTCTGCGTCCGGTTCGACGGGGACGAGGTAACCCGAGGCCAGGGCCGTCGCAGCCGAGAAGAAGATGATGGTCAAGCTTTTCATCACTATCATCCCTTCGAGCCGGCGTTGCGGTACGCGGGCGGCGCGGCCGGGCCGCGGCACTTGAAGGCATTCCGCTTTACAATCCCCAGCAAATGTTCGACGACGGCGGGGTCGTGCCCCGCGGCGACTAAAGATTCCCGGTCCAGGCCGAGCTCCGCGAAATCGTAGAGAATCTCGTCCGCCTGCAGGTAGCGCATCCCCAGCTCACCCTCGTCGGTCTGCTCGGGCCAGAGGTCGGCGGAGGGCGTTTTTACGATTACCTTTTCGGGCAGGCCGAGGGTCTTCGCCAGCTCCCACACCTCGGTCTTGTAAACTTCGGCCAGCGGGTTGAGGCCGCAGGCGTCGTCGCCGTGGAGGGTGGTGTAGCCCAAGAGCGCCTCGGTCTTGTTCCCGGTTCCCAGAACCAGGGCCGGAATCGCCGAGGAGCGGTCGAAGAGGAGAATCATCCGCACGCGGGCCTTGACGTTGCCCCGGCGGACGCGGGCGTCGGACGGGATTTTTTCAAGAAGCGGAGCGCAGTAGGGGGTGATGTCCACCCGCTCGGACGTTATTTTCAGTTGTTCACAGACTAGGCGGCCGTCGGTCTCGGAGTCCGGGTCGCTCTCGGCGTGGGGCAGAAGGAGCGCGTGGACGTTCCCCGCGCCGAGGGCCTTGACGGCCAGGGCGACGCTCACCGCCGAATCCACCCCGCCGGACACGCCGAGGACCACTTTAGCGAATCCCGCCCCCCGGACGTATCCCGCGATCCAGCCGGCCAGGTCCTCCGCCAGCTTCCCGTAATCGCGCTCGAAACGCCTACCCTGTGCCACCGCCCACCTCGCGTGATTTTTCGTACAGCCGGGCGAAATCCTCCAGGGAGAGCTCCTGGGCCCGGCGTCCCCGGCCGATGTCGGCCCGCTCCAGAACCTCCAGCCATTCGGTCCGGGTCATGCCCAGCCCCTCGACCCCGGCGTTGCCGAGCTGCTTGCGGCGCCGGGCGAAGGCGGCCCGGACCAGCTTGAAGAACGCCTCCTCGTCGTCCACCTCCACCGGCGGGGACTCCCGTCTGCGGAAGACGACCACCGCCGAGTCCACCCTGGGTTTTGGGGAGAAGCTCCCCGCTCCCACCTTGAAGACGGTCCCGGCCTCCCAGTGGTAGGCGACGTACGCCGACAGCGAGCCGTAGGCCGAATCGCCCGGACGGGCGGTCAGCCGGGCGGCGAACTCGCGCTGGAACATGAGCACGGCGGCGACGTATCGGCGCTCACCCGTGACCCGCTGGACGATTTTGGACGAGACCGCGTAGGGGATGTTCCCCACGAGCCAGAGCGGCCCCGGCGGCGGCTCGTAGTCGAGGAAATCGCCCTCCACCACGGCGCAGTGCGGCCGGTCGCCGAAGCGTTCGGCGAGCCGCTCCGTCAATTTCCGGGCCAGTTCGCCATCGAGCTCCACCCCCGTGTAGGCGGAGGCTTTATCCAGGAGAAGGGCCGTCAGCGCCCCCCGGCCGGGACCTATCTCGACCACCGGCACGCCCGATGGAACCAGGGCGGCGATCCGGCGCGCCGCCCTGGGGTCCCGCAGGAAATGCTGGCCGAGCCTGGGTCGTCCGACCATCGCGGGTTAGCCACTCCCGCAGCGACGCCGCGCGAGAGGCTCGATCACCAGCCGGTCCACGAGTATCAGCCCGACCAGCACGGCCAGGGCGACGACGATTCTGGGGGAGAAGGCGGCGGTGAGGAGGCGGAAGACGCCGCCGGCCAGGGGATACGCGACAAGCACTATCAGCGCGACGACCAGGAGCCAGCCCCGCGCGCCGTGGTCCGGCCGCGGGTCGCGGAAGAGCCACACGCCGAGTTTTCCCCAACTCGCGTACCGGCCGTCCGCCTCGCCCACCAGGACCCACCGCAGGGTCAACGGCAGGGTGAGGACGGCCCACGCGCCGTAAATCCAGGCCCAGACCGGGTTGGACATCTGATCGGGCCGCAGGTACGCCAGGGTGAAGTAGCCGGCGAAGGCCAGGAGCAGAAGCTCCAGGGCGCGCAGGACGCCGGGCGACACCGGCCCCACCGGAACCTCCACCGTTTCACGGACATTATTCGCCACGCCGCCTCCCGGATTGATGCTCCGATGATTATAGCACTACGCCCGCGCGGGTGAAAGGTGGGCTACGGGGCCCGTCGCGGGTGCAGCGATCACCCGTCCGGGCTTTCGGCCGTGACGAGGGCCGCCTGTCCCCTTTCCCCTCTGGGGAGAGGCTCGCCTACGGGCCGGGGTGAGGGCTGCCTTAGAAAACAGCAGCGGGGATGGAATCCCCGCCCTACGACAGCGCACACGGTGGTGGATGACCGAACGGGTGGGTGTGGACACCCGACCCTACACTAACCGTGAGATAGACCCGTAGGGGCGACCGTCCACGGTCGCCCACGGGCGGACCTGAAGGTCCGCCCCTACGTCATCGCAACCCGCAAAGTGCGGGTCGGGGTGAGGTCTGCCTTCTTCTCCCTCCCCCCTCTGGGGGGAGGGTTGGGGTGAGGGGCGGGCGGGTGTGGACACCCGCCCCTGCGGCCAACGAACGCCGCACGTAGGGGTCGAGCTTTGTGTCGGCCTGAATGCCAATTCGTAAAGTCCCCCCCCAAAGGGGGGCGAGGGGAATTGTTTATAGTGAGGATCGGGGAGAGGGGTGAAGCGGCGGATCGAGGAGGATAAACCCTGCGGGATCGCCTGCATTTTGACGTCAACCGCGAAGGACCCGGTACGGATTCCTTGACGCAAACCGCCGCCCTGCAATATGATAGCATCGAGACTCAACCTGACCCGGTGCCCCCGGAGCGGTCATGGCCGATTTCATCCGCGCGGAGTGCGACGTACTGGTCCTCGGCGGTGGGGCCGCGGGCTGCCTGGCCGCGCTCCGACTGAAGGAGCTCGAGCCCGGCCTGCGGGTCGTTCTCATGGAGCAGGCCGCCCTCGAGCGCTCCGGGCGGCTCGCCCCCGGCCTGGCCGTCCTCTCCCCCTACCTCCACCGCGACGAGTCCGTCGAGTCCTACATCGCCCACCTGGAGACGATCGGGCGCGGTCCGGTGGACGGGGCGATGGTCCGGCCCCTGGTGGAGCGGAGCGCCGAGGTGCTCGGCCGCATGACCAGGTTGGGGCTGCCCGTGGCGACGAAGGGCTCCGAGCCCGCGCGGGCCGGGCGCTGGGGCGTCCCCTGCCGCGGTGGGGACCTGAAGCCGCTCCTGGCCCACGGACTGGCCGAGGCCGGGGTGGACGCCCTCGAGCACGTCGCCGCCACCGGTCTCTGCGTGACCGGCAAGCGGATCGCGGGCGCCATCGGGTTCCACGTCCGCAGCGGCGTTTTCCACGTCGTCGGCGCGCGGGCGGTGCTCCTGGCCACCGGGGCGACGGCGGGTCTCTACCGCTACCCCCTGGCGGAATCGAGCCCCCACCGCACCGCGGCGTCGCCCTTCAACGACGGCTCGGGTCCGGCCCTGGCCCTGCGGGCCGGGGTGGAGCTCACCGGGCTGGAGCACCGCTCCCAAACCGCCGTCCTGGCCGGTTCCCGGGCGCCGGTGGAGATTCTGGTCGAGGAGTACGGCCTGCCGGTCCTCAACGCGCGGGGCGAGGCGCTGCCCTTTGCGGGGGCGGACGGGCTGGCCGCGGCGGTGCTCGAGGCGGAGACCGCGGGTCTCGGACCCTGCCGCGTCGAAACCACCGGCCTGTCGGTCCGGGAGGCGAAGCGGATAGTTGCCCGCTACCTGGACAGCCACCCCGTGGCCGCGCTGTGCTGGGCGGCCGAGGGGGTGTCACCGAGGGACGAGCCTCTGGAAATCGCCCTGTCCGAGCCCGCCGTGGGGGGGTTGGACTCGCCGGGCGGCGTGGCCGTGGACCCGGACCGGCGCACCGCCCTGACCGGCCTCTACGCCGCCGGGGAGACGGCGGGGGGGACGCCGGGGAAGGGCGTCGTCGGCGTCTTCGCCGAGGCGCTTCTCGCCGCACGGACCGTCGCGGACGACCTGGAGCGCCTGGAGCGGGCCGAGCCCGACGAGGAGTGGCTGGTCTCGGAGAGCCGCAGGGTCGAGGAGCCGCTCTTACGCCTCTCCCGCGTCGGCGAGGGGGTGGACCCCCACGATATAGAACAGCGGATGCGGCGGGTGATGGATGTCCGCGCCGGGGGGCGGTCCGCCGGGTTCCGGGTCGAGTCTGAGTCCTTACAAAAATGCCGGGCCGAGCTGGAAAGGCTCGCGGAGCAGGTCCCCTTCCTCGTCTGCAGCTCGAACCACGACGCCCTGCTGTGCCTGCGCGCGCGGAACCGGCTCCTCGTGGCCCGGGCCCTGGTGGAGCACCTGATTGGGGACCACGGGCCCAGAGGCGGGAAACTCCTCCGTTCCGTCCTGGACCCGGCGACCGGGAGGCCCGAGCTGGTCGCCCATACCGAGCCGTAGGGCCGCCATGCGCATCGCCCTCGTCACCTTTGGCGACGCCGGGGTGGAGGAGTGGAGAAAAATCTCCTTCCCCCTGAAGGAGCGTTACTGCGCGCTGCACGGTTACGGTTTCATCGCCGCCCACGAGCGTCTGGACGACCGCCCCGCGGGCTGGACGAAAATCCCCCTCCTCCTGAAAAACCTGCCGGACCACGACTGGCTCTACTGGTCCGACGCCGACAGCCTCGTCATGCAGCCCCGGATGAAACTGGAGCGGTTCGTCGCCGACGGCGCCGACCTCGTCTTCTGCATCGCCGGCCTGCACGGCACCATCAACTCCGGCGAGTTTTTCGTAAAAAACACGCCCTGGGCGGCGGATTTTCTGAAGACGGTTTACGGCCAGACCTTCCTGGTCAACGACGAAAGGGGCAGGCCGAGGACGTTGGGCGACCGGCTCAAAAGGCTGCTCTGCGGCTGCGTCGGCTGCCGGAAGTTCCGCTTCGACCAGAAGGGCTTCGTCCACGTGATGACCCGGCTCTCCCCCGACGAGCTGGCGGACCATTTCATCATCTACCCGCCGGGGCACCCCCTCTACTTCAATGGCTACGGCGACGATTACGCGCCCGGTTGTTTCATCGAGCACTTCCCCGGCTCGCACAAGGATTTAACCCGGTTCCAGGCCGAAGCGGAGGTCGCCCGGGAGCGGCTCGAGGTGTTGGAGCGGACGGCGGCTGTATAATTACGGTGGCCCCGGCGCTCGGCCCGAAGATTGCCGGGCGGTGAGCGGGCTTGATAAATAGAGGAGACGAGGGGTCGAGCCCCTTGCCGATGATGACGAGGCGGCGCCGGTGGGCGAGAGGTTCGTGGTGAAAATCGAGCCGGGGGATTACGCCCCGCTCGGCGGCGCGCCGTTCGGCGAGCCGTTCTCCGACGCGGGCGAGCCCGTCACCGCCCTCATGGCGACCGGCAAGGACCCGGACCACGCCGGCCTGGCCCGCAACTCCATCCTGAGCTTCCTGGCGCAGACGCACCCCAACCGGCGGCTGGTGATCGTCAACGACGGGGCGTATTTTTTCGAAATCCCCGGCGTGCCCGGGGGGCGCATCATTCAGGTGAACCTCCCGGAGCGCCGCACCCTGGGCCAGCTCAGGAACCTGAGCCTCGAGGAGGTCCCAACGGACGGCGTCTGGGTCCAGTGGGACGACGACGACTGGCGCCACCCCGACCTCCTGGCGGAGCAGTGCGCGAAAGTGCTCGCGTCGGACACCGAAGCCTGTTTTTTAAAATACCAGGTCAAGTACGCCTTTTCCCGGAACGCCGGCTGGCTGGACGGCTGCGACTGGGGCTTCGCCGGGAGCATCATGGCCCGGAAAAGGGAGGGCGTCCGCTACGAGCTCCCCGAGCTGGGCGAGGACTCGGCGTTTCAGGACATCTACCGGCAACGGTACCGGTGCGTGGTGTGGGACAACCCGCCCCACTACTACCTGCGGTTCATCCACGGCTACAACTCGTGGGTTGACGAGCACTTCCGGCTGGACGAGCGCCGTCGGAACTCGCGCCGGGGCCTCGGGCGGGAGTCCCGAAAATACCTGGACGAGGTGACGCCCCTCTACCGGGGCCTCATCAAGCCCTGACCTTTATCAACCCTTTCACCCGAGGAGGTCCGTCTTGGCCAAGATGCGCGTCGGTATCCTCACCGGCGGGGGCGACTGCCCCGGCCTGAACGCCGTCATCCGGGCCGCCGTCCGCCGCGGCGTCACCGTCCACGACTACGAGTTCCTGGGGATACTGAAAGGGTGGCTGGGGCTGGTCCACGGCGACACCGTCCCCCTGGGCCTCGCCGAGGTGGAGGAGATACTGCCGGTCGGCGGGACGATTCTGGGCTCCAGCCGCACCAACCCCTTCGGCAAGAACGCCGAGGAGGAGGTCCCGGCCTGCGAGCGGAATTTTGGCGAGCTGGGGCTGGGCGCCCTTCTGGCCGTTGGCGGCGACGACACCCTGGGGGTGGCCCGGAAGTTCTCCGATCGCGGGCTGCCCATGGTCGGCGCGCCGAAGACCATTGACAACGACCTCTCCGGCACCGACTTCACCTTCGGCTTCTGGACCGCCATCGAGCGGGTGATGTCCGCCCTCGACGACCTGCGCACCACGGCCAAGAGCCACGAGCGGATTTTCATCGTCGAGGCCATGGGCCGGCACGCGGGGTGGATCGCCGGCTACGGCGGCGCCGCCGGCGGGGCGGACTACATCCTCACCCCCGAGGGGTCCTTCAGCCTGGACGAGGTCCTGTGGAGCCTCCGGCGCCGGTGGGAGGCGGGGTACCGTTACGCCGTGGTGGTGGTGGCCGAGGGGGCCGAGTGGCAGGGGCGGGAAGTTTTCCAGAAGGACCTGCCCAAGGACGAGTTCGGCCACGTCTACCTGGGCGGGATCGGGTTCGAGCTCTCCAAGGCGGTGGGCCAGGCGCTGGCGCCCGAGTTCGGCCGCAAGGCGGGGGACCTGACCCGCCACGTGGTCCTCTCGCACCTCCAACGCGGCGGCACACCCTGCGCCTACGACCGCATCCTGGGCACCCGCTTCGGCGCGGCCGCTGTGGACCTGATCGCCGCCAAGAAGTTCGGCTACATGGTCGCCCTGGCCGGCAACGCCATCGTCCCGGTGGAGATAACCGACGCGGTGAGCGTGACGAAGAGGCTGGACCAGGATTTTCTGGACCTGGCGCGGAACTTCTTTTACTAGCCAGCCCAATTTCCCCTCTCCCTTTTAGGGAGAGGGCTAGGGTGAGGGCTGCCGTATAAAAAAACGGGCCGACCTGAAGGTCGGCCCCTACGTCATCGCAAACGGACGCGGCGGCCCGCAGAGGGGCCGCCCTACATTTATCCCCTCCCCCCTTTGGGGGGAGGGCCAGGGAGGGGGGTAAATCGGCGGGGTTAGGAACCGAGCGCAGCGAGCTACGCCTCCGGCGAAACCCCGCCCTACAGATAGGAGAAGGCCGGGGAGGGGGGTAAATCGGCGGGGACTTCAGTCCCCGCCCTATATTTCCGGGATATAACCCCTGGCTCACTTACCGGCCCACCCGCCTACAGCGGGCGGATGAACTCCACCCGGTCGTACTCGTAGGCCGGCCGCGTCCGGCTCTCGAAGTGCAGCCCCAGCGTGTTCGCCACGGCGCGGGCCCCGGTCCGCAAACTCACGATACGCCGCTCCACGTCCACCCACGTCGCGTCGAGCTCCGGCAGGTAGCTCATCTCCACGAACTTGTCGTCCTCGCCGCGGATTCCCGAATCCAGGATGGGCGGGACGATGGCGCGGAAGATGGGCCTCCCACACGACAGCCGGGCCATCCGTCGCCGGTAGAGCGAGCCGTACTCGCCCCCGGGGTCCTTGTTCAACACGAACAGGAGCACCGCTCCGGGGAACTCGCCCAGGTCCACCCAAAACTGCTCGGGCGCCGGCCTGTGCCGCTCCGACTTCTCGATGGCGTTGTACGGGTCCAACAGGACGAGCTGGACGGGCGGCATGGCGGCCAGGTTCTCGGACGCCAGGGCGCTGTAGCCCGAGTTACCCGCGAGCTCCAGGACGGAAAACCCGGCCTTTTCGAGCTCGGCCTTTTTGTCCGCCTCCTCCTCGAAGACCATGACCTCGGGCTCGCTCTTGTGGCGCCGCGCCAGCTCGGTGCTACCCAGGTATAACTTCTGGGCCAGGGCCTCCTTCTGGACGTGTCGCAGGCGCAGCTCCGCCGGAGCGCCCTGCAGCCGGTCCACCACCTTGGGGACCAGCCGGCGGTTGGGGACTCCGGCGAAGGCGTCCAGGTACGTCCCGCGGCGGAGAATCCAGTCCAGCGAGCGCAGCAGCCACTCGTGCTTGATCAAATCACCGGCGTTACCGGCGTCGTAAGGGAAATCCGGCATGTTTACTCCATCAGCCCCCGCTCGTACTCCTCCTTGAACTCGGCGATGCCCCGGTAGACGGCGTAGGCCGCCTCGTACTGGTACGACGGGTCGGCCAGGCGCGCCTCCTCGCTCTCGTTGGTCAAGAATCCCACCTCGACCAGAATCGCCGGCATCTGCGTCCCGCGCAGGACGTAGAAGTTGGCCTGCTTCACCCCCCGGTCGTTGCAGCCCAGGTTGTAGACCAGCTTCTGTTGCACGCAGGAGGCCAGGCTTTGGGATTCCTCGAGGTATTCGCTCTGCATGAGGTCGCCCAGGATGAAGGAGAGCTCGTCGGAGGTTTTGGCGGGCAGGTCGGGGTCCAGCTCGAAGTCGGCGTTCTCCAGGTGGGCCAGCGCGCGGTCCTCGGAGGTCAGCGCGTCGGCCAGGAAGAAGGTCTCCGCCCCGTGGGCGGCGGTGTTGGAATGGCCGTTGAGGTGGATCGAGATGAAGAGGTCGGCCTGGGCCGTGTTGGCCATGAGTGTGCGCCCGTGGAGGCCGATCTTGGTGTCGGCGGTACGGGTCAGGATGACCTCCAGCCCCAGGTTGCGCTCCAGGAGGTTGGCCAGGTAGAAGCAGATGGGCAGGACGAGGTTTTTTTCCAGGTAGCGGCCCGAGAAGCCGCCGGTGCCGGAGTAATCCCCGCCGTGCCCCGGGTCTATCACCACTCGGCGGATGCGCTGGCGGTCGAAGTTGGCGTCGGGCTTGAGCGCTTCGGGTGACTTGCCGTAGGCGTCGCGCACCTCGAGGCGGATGGAGTCGCCGCGCCGGTCGGCCCGGTAGAGGTACTCGCCGGGCCACAGGAGCGCCCGGAGCTGGTAGCCCGTCTCCCGGGGGTGTGGCCGCAGGACCACCTCGTCCACGAAGCCCGCGCCGGGGAACGTCCGGGTTCCGGAGGGCGACTCGTCGGCGGGGAGGTCCAGGACCAGCGCGGAGCCCGAGCGCCGCAGGACGAGGCCCTGGATTCCGGCGAGCTCGACCTGGACCACAGTGGCGGCGCCCTCGTCGAAGACGGAGAGGTCGGTGGTCGCCACCGCCGGCGTCGGCTCGTAGACGACCTCGCCCTCGATGACCTCGGCGGCGGGGGATACGGTGACCAGGACTAATGCTAGGGGAAACAGGGGCAGTCCGCGCACTACTCCAGCTCCAGGACGGTGATGTTCTGGTTCGAGTAGATGCAGATTTCGCCGGCCAGGGAGAGCGCCTCCTCGACGATGGCCCGGGCGGAGAGGTCGGTGTGCTTGACGAGGGCTTTGGCGGCGGCGCTGGCGTAGCCCGCCCCGGAGCCCACCGCGGCCACCTCGTCGTCGGGGGAGATGACCTCGCCGGAGCCGGAGATGAGATAGGTCTCCTCGGCGTCGGCCACCAGAAGGACCGCCTCCAGGCGGCGCAGGTACTTGTCGGTGCGCCAGATTTTCGCCAGCTCCACGGCGGCCTTGGAGAGGCTGCCAGGGTGGTCGTCCAGCATGCCCTCGAACTTCTCGAAGAGGGTGATGGCGTCGGCCACGCCGCCGGCGAAACCGGCCAGGACCCTGCCGTCCCGGAGCCGGCGCACCTTCTTGGCGCTGCTTTTTAATATCGTGTCGCCCAGGGTGACCTGTCCGTCGCCGCCCAGGGCCACCTTTCCCTCGCGACGGACGCAAAGGACGGTCGTCGCCCTCAGTTTGGAAAAGCTCATTTTTTCCATCTTCTTCTACCCCCAAGGGTTTAATTATAAATCCGTCAAGGCGTTACGGCAAGCCAAAAGAATTAACTATTATCTTGCTTTAACTGCCTTTTTTTGTATAATGAGAAATTGAGTGAAACCTCATACACCCGTCACCTTAAGGAGGTTACCTTGAGAAAGTACGTGGTTGCTACATTGGTGATCCTGGTTCTCGCGGGCGCGGGTCTGGCCAAGGAGATCGAGCTGACGGTCAGCAACGCCCCCGACACGGGTCTTGCCGTTCAGAGCGAGCCTGTCTCCCCCACCAGCGGTGCCCTGCGCTACCTGCCGCCCCCCCCCGGTGAGACCGAGCTTTACTGGGATGACGGTACAGACTGCAGTTCATACTTCACCAACTCCTATTCGCCATATGCCACCACCTTCACCGCCCCGTCGGACTGCTGGCTGGTGACGTACCGCCTCTACTGGTACGGCGGCGGCAGCGTTAACATTAACTGCCTGCTCTACAACGACAGCGGCGGCACCCCCACCGGCAGCACCCTCTTCACCGTCACCGGCAACAGCGGCAGCGCCAGCCGCCAGTGGGTTGATATTGACGTCATCAGCGCAGGTGCAACGCTCACCAGCGGCCAGGTCTTCCACCCCGGCTGGAGCCATACTTCCACCTCTGCCGGCGTCTTGATGGACACCGCCCATCATACCGGTTCCTGCTGGCTCTGGCTGGGTTACTGGTACGACTACAGCCCGTACTACACCCACATGGTCCGCGTCGTTATTGACGACGACTATGACGGTCCCTACGTGGACGGCCAGGACCCGGCGGACGGCGACTGGACCGCCGATAACACCCAGCTCGTGTTCCACGCCAAGGACGACGACAAGGGCGTGGACGAGGGTACCATCGACTGCGCGGTGGACGACGGCACAAAGGCCGACGTGCCGGGCACCCTGGACATCACCGGCACCCCCGCCGACTACACCTGCACCTTCACCCCGGACTCGCCCTTCGGCGACGGCACCTTCGGCGTCACCGTCCCCGGCACGCTGGCGGACCTCCTGGGCAACGAGATGGGCAGCGACGCGACCTGGAGCTTCGGCGTGGACGCCACCGCCCCGACGGTGGGCGGGCGCGATCCGGCCGACGGCGCCGCCGATGTGGACCCGGACACCAACATCATCTTCCACGCTTACGACCCCGGCGTCGGCGTGGACACCGCGACCATTGACTTCACCGTCCAGGACACCAGCCTGATGGCCGGCAATCACTCCGTGAGCACGGGTGCCGGCTCGGTGCCCGTCGGGTACACCCCCGCCGGCGATATCTCCGGCAGCCTGGACATTGACGACACCGACCCCGGAGACGTGATCTGCACCTTCGACCCGGACGACCCGCTGCCATATGACGACACCATCACCTGCACCGTGGCCGCCGGCCTGGCCGACGACCTGGGCAACGCGACCGCCGACGACATCGTCTGGAGCTTCGACGTCGCCGCCGACGTCGAGGTGACCACCTGGGGTCAGATCAAGGCCGATTTCTAGCGCTCGCCTGGAACGACGAAGGGCTCTCCTCCGGGAGAGCCCTTTCCTATGGGAAGGGCCGCCACGTGTCCCCTCCCCCCTCTGGGGGGAGGGTTAGGGAGAGGGGTTGAGACGGGCGGGTGTGGACACCCGCCCCTACGTCATCGCATTCGGCGGCGGCCCGCAGAGGACTCGTCCTACGGGGCCGCCCTACACCATCGCAACCCGGGGTGAGGGTCGAGGTTGGAAAAAGCGGACGGGTGTGGACACCTGCCCCTACGTCATGAACCGTAACCCTGGACCGTAGGGGCGACCGTCCACGGTCGCCCGCGGGCGGGTCGAAAGACCCGTCCCTACGTCATCGCAACGGGTGTTCGGTTTCGATAAAAAAAGAACGGCCTGAAGACTCAAAATGTTTCCTTGTATCTTGGGAAAAACTGCGTTATAATGCCTCGAAACATTCTCCAAAACCCCCCATAAAAAAAACAAGGAGGATACCTTGAGAAAGTACTTGGTTGCTACATTGGCGATCCTGGTTCTCGCGGGAGCGGGCATGGCCAAGGAGTACGAGCTGACGATCAGCAACGCCCCCGACTCGGGATTTGCCATTCAGAGCGGGCCTGTCTCCCCCGTGCCGAGCGCCGTGCAGTTCCTGCCCCCACCGCCCCCCTCCGAGACCGAGTTCTACTACGACAACGGCGGCGAGAGTTCGTACTGCCCCTGGGCGTCCTACGGCATCCGGATGGGCAAGTGGTTCAACGGGGCCGATTGGGGTATCTCCGCGGGCTACATCACCGGCTACCGGATCAACTACTACATGTATTCCGGCGGCACCGACTACTGCCACGCGCAGATGTACGACTACATAGGCGGGTGGCCGGACTCTGGCTCATTGCTCTGGGAGACCGATTTCGAAGCCACCGGCTCCTCCGGCTTCGTCTGGTACGACCTGCCCGTGGATCCGCCGATCTACGACGATGACGCCAACTTCACATCCCTCTTCGCTTGGACCAACACCGCCGACACCGGCGGGCCGCAGGTTGGCTTCGCCGGGCCGTTCGACCACGACTTCCAGGATTACTACGGCTGGGGCACCGGCTGGTACAACTACCTCATGCGCGCCTACTTCAACGACGACGCGGAGCCCCCTTACTCCGCCAACCAGGAACCCGCCCCCGACGACACCGACGTGCCGATTGACACCAATATCGCCTTCGACATCGTGGACGACGACTACGGCACGGACGGCGACACGATCCTGGTCGAGGTTGACGCGGTTGACGTGACCGCGGACTGCGGCATCACCGACAACGGTGACGGCTCCTTCAGCATCCTGTATGATCCGGCCGCAGACTTCGGCTACGAAACCTCCGTCGAGGTTCACTGGTCCGCCGCGGACGGCCTGGGCAACGCGGGCGAGGACACATGGACCTTTGACACCGAGGAAGAGCCCCCGAACGTCGTTACGACCACCTGGGGCCTGCTCAAGTCCGAATTCTAGCCACATCGGATAATGGCACCGGGCCCTCCTTCGGGAGGGCCTTTTGAATACGCGTGGAAGGGGAAGGGTGGGTTGACCGCTGGTCCCTCCTCCGGAAGGGCCTTTATGTAGGGAAAGGGTTGCTGCATATCCCCTCCCCCCTCTGGGGGGAGGCTCGCCTACGGGTTAGGGTGAGGGTCGGGGCGGCGGCCCGCAGAGGGGCCGCCCTACACCATCGCAACCCGGGGTGAGGGTCGGACGCGGAGCGGTCTCCCTCTCCCAGTGGGAGCGGCGCGCCTACGGGTTAGGGTGAGGGTCGGGGCGAAGGACTGCCGCATGTCCCCTCCCCCCTCTGGGGGGAGGCTCGCCTACGGGTTAGGGTGAGGGTCGGGGCGGCGGCCCGCAGAGGGGCCGCCCTACATAAAGGCCTGCGAGGCACGGGCCAGTGTGAAAAGGCGGGGACACCCGCCCCTACGTCATCACATTCACGGGTGAGGGCTGTTTTATTCCCTCTCCCCCCTCTGGGGGGAGGGTTAGGGAGGGGGGCGAAGGCGGCGGGCCGCAGAGAACTCGTCCTACGGGGCCGCCCTACGTCATCTCAACGGGTGTTCGGTTTCGCGAAAAAAAGTATGGAGGTCCAAAAAAGAACGAAATTTCCTTGTATCTTTGGATATACTTAGCTAGCATGCACCCGACGCCTCTTAAAAAAACCTTACTAAAAAAACGGAGGTTACCTTGAAGAAGTACTTGGTTGCTGCATTGGCGATCCTGGTCCTCGCCGGCGCGAGCCCGGCCGAGGTGCACGAGCTCGCCGTCTCGGTAGACACCGGTGAATCCGCGACCGTCGGTTTGTCTGACCACCAGATCACGGTCTCCCTCATGCCGCTCACCGAGGAGGAGCTCTACAACGACAACGGCAGCGCCTACTACCACTGGAGCGGAGGGATAGCCGGCTTCGCCTCGAAGTTCATCGCGCCCTACGACTGCCTCGTGGTCGCCGTCAAGCTGTGCTGCTTCAACTCCTCGGCCCGCAACTTCTTCATAGACATCCTGGGCGAGGACCCCGGCGTGCCCGGCAAGCCGAACCGTGACGACAGCCTCCTGGGCGGGTACGAGACCTTCTATGAGGGCTCTCACTCAGGCGATACCTGGGTCCGGTTCGATCTGGCGACGACCCCGCTGCTAAGCACGGGCGACGTGTTCTTCGCCATGAGCGACGACTCCATCGAGGGCCAGGACAACGCCCCCCAGGACAACCAGGGTCCTGGACCTGCCGACTCGGCGTGGTGGTATTTCGGCGGAGGTTCCTGGTACGACTACGATTCCTTCGGCGCCATGCTGATCCGCGTCTTCGTTGACGACGACGTGTCCGAGCCCGACACCACCCCACCGTACGTTGAGGACCTCGCTCCCGACGACGGCGACACCGACGTGCCGGTAGACAGCGACATCGTTTTCCACTGCAAGGACGACGACTCGGGCGTGGACACCACCACCATAGACTTCACCGCCGAGGACACGACGTTGGGCGCATCTCTCGTGGTGAGCACCGGCGCCGCCGCGCGGCTCGGCGCTTCCCCGGCCGGTGAGATTGCCGGCGACCTGGACGTTGACGATTCCGACCCCAACGACGTCGTCTGCACCTTCACCCCCGACGACGACCTGCCCTACGAGGACACCATCACCTGTACCGTTGACGGGAGTCTGGCCGACCTCGAGGGCAACCCGTTGGGCGACGATTTCGTCTGGAGCTTCACGACCACAGAAGGGGTAGGCGTAACTCACACCACCTGGGGCGTGATAAAGGCCGAGTTCTAGCCCACATCAGACACAGGGCACCGGGCCCTCCTTCGGGAGGGCCTTTATGCGAAGACAGATTTGATTATTGGGTTGGTTTAGATGGGCTCTCCTCCGGGAGGGGCTTTTTGCGGGCCGTGGTGAGGGTTGCATCAGACCCCCTCCACCCTTTGGGGGAGGGTGGGGGAGGGGGGTGAAGGCGGCGGGGATAGAATCCCCGCCCTACATTCAGAAGCACGGCGGGGGATGATGTGACGGGCGGGTGTGGACACCCGCCCCTACGTCATCGCAATTTGCGGCGGCCCGCGGAGGACTCGTCCTACGGGGCCGCCCTACATTCTCACACCCCTCACCCTAACCCGTAAGCGAGCTTCTCCCCAGAGGGGAGAGGGGATTATACCGCGGGCGGGTCGGAGAGGGTGGCTCCCGCACCCGTTCAATTTTAACCGGCTCCTCCAAAATGATAGGGCAGATTCGGTCGTCGGTCGGAAACTAAAACGCGGTTATACGGGCAAAGCGGCCCGCGGTGCGCGATTTCGCGAAATTCCACCTCCTGGCACACTTGTTGCCATTGTAGAACACGACCGGTTGACACGCCCTCAAGTAAAAAAACAAAAACCGGGTAAAAAGAACAAAAAGGAGTCGAGATGAAAAAGGTAATCCTGGCGGCCCTGATGCTGGTGCTCATCACCTCCGTTGCCTGGGCCAAGGAAATCACACTGACCGCGGAAACGGACGGTCGCACCGTGGTCGCGCCTGCCGAGTCCGGCGCCGTCACCGTTCCGGTGAAAGGCGAGCCCAACGCTGGGTTAATCCTCTTCTGGGACGACGGGGTAATGGACGACGACTGGCAGGACAGCTACAGCCGGGCCGTCCAGTTCACCGCCCCGTTGGACTGCCACGTGAGCCAGAGTATGGTCTACCTCTACGATGAGCAAGGGTTGTTAGTCCCCGTTTACTTCGCCATCTACGACGATAACGCGGGCCTCCCGGGTGACGAGCTCGGCGGCGTACTCACCGTGTGCGGTGGGAGCATGGGGTGGCACGTTATCAACGCCATCCCCGCCGGGATAACCCTGACCGAGGGGGACGTGTTCTACGGCGTGGTGGTCAAGCATAACGACGGGCATCCTTACCTCTGTGCCGACACCAGCGAGCCGATCCACGGGTACTTCTACAGCGACGGCACCGAGTGGGTCGCGGACGAGACGTCCAACTTCATGCTCCGGCTCGTCGTGGATGACGACATGACCGGGCCCTTCAGCGAGAACCCGAACCCCGCTCCCGGCGACACGGGCGTGGACGGCGACACGACGGTCTCCTTCGAGCTCCACGATTCGAACTGCGATATCGTGCCCGAGAGTCTCGTCGTGGTGATCGACGAGACGGACGTGAGCGACATGTGCGTCCTTTCCATGCTCATCGACGGCGGTTGCATAGTCACCTTCAAGCCGGAAAAGGGATTCGACAACGGCGAAATCTACGTCTACTGGTATGCCGAGGACGAGCTTGGCAATGGGGCTGAGGACACCTGGAGCTTCACCGTTGAAGACGACGCCGAAGGTTCCAACACCGAGGAAACAACCTGGGGCGTTATCAAGGACACCTTCTAACCCCGTAGCCAACCCTGGAGGGACCCCACGGGGTCCCTCTTCTTTTACGTGCATCACCCGGCGGGGGCGGCTTATGCTATCCTTTCACCGCGCCCTCTTTCGGACGGGTCGGGGATGGGTCTGGAGAAGTACGTCGCCTTCGCCCGGATCGAGATCAAGCGGATCATGGCCTACCGCTTCGACGTGATCACCCAGGCGGTGAACGCCGTGGTGGTTCTGGTGACCTTCACCTATTTCTGGCGGGCGGTTTACGGGGGGCGCGAGGCCCTGGTCGGGATGAGCCTCGACCAGATGATCACCTACATCTTCCTCACGCGGGTCGTGCGCAGCCTGACCGCCACCCGCATAGACCGGCAGATTTTAAGGCGGATACGCTCGGGCGACATCGCCGTGGACCTCTACCGCCCGGTGAGCTTCGTGGGGATGAACTACGCTCAGGCCCTGGGCGGCGGGCTCTTTTACCTCCTCGTCATCGGCGTGCCCATCCTGGTGCTCGGGCGCCTCCTCTTCGGGATGCAGCCCCCGGTCTCGACCGGAGCGGGGGTGGTCTTCATCGCCTCCACGGCCCTGGGGGTCGCGGTCCAGTTCGGCATAGACGTCACCTTCGGGCTCATCATCTTCTGGACGATGGCCGGCTGGGGGATCGGCATGGCCAAGGGGTTCACCGAGCGGTTCTTCTCCGGCGCCCTCATCCCCTTGAACTTCTTCCCGGACTGGCTCCGACCCGTCGCCGACTGGCTCCCCTTCCGAAGCGCCGTTTACACGCCCATCGCCATCTACACCGGCATGATCCCCCTGGGCCAGACCCCCGAATACCTGGCCGTCCAGGCCGCCTGGGCGGTGGCGTTGAACCTGGCGGCGGCTTTCATGGTCCGCCGGGCCTACCGGCGCCTGGAGGTCCAGGGCGGCTGACAAGGAGCGCACCATGGAGAAGGACGACAAGCTCGAGGTTTTCCGGCCGGAACAGGGCGAGGGGGGCGGGCTGCCGCTCGCCGAATCGAACATCCAGGCCGGGTTCCCCTCACCCGCCGACGACTTCATCCAGAACCGGCTGGACCTGAACGAGCACCTCGTCCTGCACCCGGCGGCCACCTTCTTCGTCCGGGTGGCCGGGGATTCCATGGTCGGGGCAGGCATCGCCGACGGCGACATCCTCGTCGTGGACCGCTCCCTGGAGCCCGCCGACGGTCGGGTGGTCATCGCCGTGGTCTCCGGGGAGCTGGTGGTGAAGAGGCTCCGGCGCACCGAGGGGGGCTGGCTCCTCGCCGCCGAGAACGACGGCTACCCGCCCATCGAGATCGGGGAGGAGAGCGATTTCGAGGTCTGGGGTGTGGTGACCAATGTCATCCACCGCCTTTAGAATGGAAATACGCGTCGGGACGTGCGGCTACTCCTACGACGACTGGCGGGGCGTGTACTACCCGCTGGAGCTGCCGCGCGGCGCGATGCTGGAGTGGTACTCCGGGACGGCGGTCCAGACCGACCTCCTCGCCGGGGACCGCGGGCCGGTCTTCGACACCGTCGAGGTGAACGCCACCTATTACCGGCTCCCGCCGGCGGGGGTTTTTGCCCGGATGGCCGCAGTCACCCCCGAAGGGTTCCTCTTCAGCATAAAGGCCCCCGGGGGCGTCACCCACCCCGGGAGCTACGACGCGCTGGACGCGGGGCTCGTCGAGCGCTATTGCGCGGCGGTGACGCCCCTGGCCGAGGCGGGGAAGCTCGGCCCCACCCTGCTGCAGTTCCCCTTCCGGTTCAAGGCCGACGGGGTGGGCGTGGATTACCTGCGGGCCGCGGCCGAAGCCTTCCGCGGCCTCCAACCCGCGGTGGAGTTCCGCCACCGCTCCTGGCTGACCGGAAAAACCCTCGAGTCGCTGCGCGAGGCGGGACTGACCTTCGTATCGGTGGACATGCCCGCGCTGCCGGGTCTCCTCCCGCCGGTGCTCATGACTACCACCGATACCGCCTACGTCCGCTTCCACGGCCGCCGGCGGGACTCCTGGTGGCGCGGCGGGAACGTGGAGCGCTACGATTACGAATACGCCCCGGAGGAGCTGGAGCCCTGGATCGAGAGGGTCCGCGCCCTGGGTGATGAGCTTCCCGTCCCGGACGTCGAGCCCCCCCTGGACGAGGAGCTGTCGGGGGACTACTCCGACCTCCTGCGGTTGATCCGCCTGTTGAGCGGGCCGGTGAAGCGGGTCTTCCTCTACTTCAACAACCACCCGAAGGGCAAGGCGCTCTCGGCGGCGCGCTCCCTCCAGAGCCGGCTCGCTTTAGGATAGGGATGGACGCCCCCCTCACAGAGCGTGTCGCCGCAAGACGCATCGCCCTCGTGGACTGCAACAACTTCTACGTCTCCTGCGAGCGGGTCTTCCAGCCGAAGCTGGAAGGGGTGCCGGTGGTGGTGCTCTCCAACAACGACGGCTGCATCATCGCGCGCTCGGACGAGGCCAAGGCGCTGGGAATCGCCATGGGCGCTCCCTATTTCAAGACGCGGCCCGTCATACAGAAAAACCGCGTCCGCGTCTTCAGCTCCAACTTCGCCCTCTACGGCGACATGAGCCAGCGTGTGATGTCCACCCTGGCCCGCTTCTCGGACGACTTCGAGGTGTACTCCATAGACGAGTGCTTCCTGGACCTGACCGGTTTCGGCGACCCCGCGGCGTACGCCGGGGTCATCCGCTCCACCGTCCGGCGCTGGACCGGCATCCCCGTCTCCATCGGCCTGGCCCCGTCGAAGACCCTGGCCAAGGTGGCCAACAAGCTGGCCAAGGCGGACCGCGACGGGCCGGGGGTAAAGGTGCTCCTACCCGGCGCGGAGCTGGACGAGACCCTGGCCCGGCTCCCCGTGGACGCCATCTGGGGCATCGCCGACCGCCTGGCCCGCCGGCTCAAACGCTCGGGCATCCACACGGCCAAGAAGCTGCGGGACGCCGACGACCGCTGGATAGACAAAAAGCTGGGGGTCGTCGGGCGGCGGATAGTTTACGAGCTGCGCGGAATCGGCTGCCTGGGGTTGGAGGACCAGCCGCCGGACAAGCAGACGATCTGCACCACCCGCTCTTTCGCCAGGGCGCTGGCGACCCTCGAGGAGCTCCAGGAGGCGGTGGCCAGCTTCGTCAGCCGGGCGGCGGAGAAGTTACGCGCCCAGGGCTCCGCTGCTGGTGTGCTGACAGTCTTCATCATGACCGGCCACTTCGGCGAGGGCCCCAAGTATTACAACTCCACGGTCACCGTGCTCCCCGTGCCGTCCGGCGTCACCCACGAGCTGCTGGGCCACGCCCTCGTCGGGCTCAAGCGCATTTTTCGAACCGGCTACGCCTACAAGCGGGCCGGGGTGCTCCTGGGCGACATCGTCCCCGCGGGGGCCGTCCAGCTCAACCTCCTCGACCGGCTGGGGGAGCCGCCGGACGGGAGCGGGAGCCCCCGCAGGCGTGGCGAGCGACTGATGCGCGCCGTGGACCGCGTCAACCGGGAGCTCGGGCCGCAGACCGTGCAGTACGCCCGGGAGGGCCTGGGCAAGCCCTGGGTGCTCCGGACGAACCGGCGTTCGCCGCGCTACACCACCTCCTGGAGGGAGTTGCCCGTGGCGCGCTCCGGTTGATTGGTTGAAACGGTAAAAACTCAAGGGAGGGAAATGACAAGACCCGTGTTCCTGACGCTCCTTCTGGCGGCCGCCGTCCTGGCCGCGCCCCAGATGTCCGCCTTCCACGACACCGCCGCCGACGCCTACATCGCCTACTTCATCAACGACAAGGGCGAGGTTTTCTGCTCCTACTCCGGGGCGGTGGAGAAGCTGGCGGAGATACCCGGTCCCGGTCCGTGCGACATCACGGCCCTCTACGACTCGGCGGCCGACTCCTGGTACGCCGTGGCCTGCAACGGCGGGGGGCGGGTCTTCGACGTTCTGGGCGAGAACAACACCCCCGAGTTCGGACAGATACCCGGCAAGGGGCCCTACAGCCTCTCCATCATCTACGACGCCTTGGCGGACGCCTACGCCATCTTCGCCCTCAACTCCGACGGCGTGGTTTACATATACAACGACGGCGCGTTTCAGGAGGTCATGAACCTGCCCTAGGCGGGTGAACGTCAACCCATGTCCGACGAAGTGAAAACCGCGGGGAGCGCGCGGCGCCGATCCAGAATGGGGCTCATCGGCGCATTCATCGCCCAGGCCTTCAAGGCCAAGATGGACTACCGGGCCGACTTCTGGACCGGAAACGTCTTCATGGCCTTCATGATGGGCAGCCAGATCCTCTTCATACTCCTGGTTTTCGCCCAGGTACACGAGGTTCAAGGCTGGACCCTGTGGCAGGTGATGCTGGTCTACGGCATCTCCTCTTCGATCATCGCCCTGGGCCAGCTCATCTCGGCCCATGTGGCCGAGGTGGGGGACCATATCCGCGGGGGGACCTTCGATTCCCTGCTGATCCGCCCCATCCCGCCCCTGGTGCATCTGTTCATCCGCGAGGTCAACGACCACTGGTTGATCACCCTGGTGGGGCGGCTGGGGATAACGGTTCTGGCGTTCGTGAACTGCGGCCTGACTGACGTATGGTGGAACTGGCCGGTCCTCCTGGGGTTCCTCCTGGCCGGGTCGGCGATCATGGTGGCGATTAACGTCATTTTCGCCGGCCTCTCCTTCCGCGTGCTCCAGGTGGAGACCCTCTACTGGTTCTTCATCGGCGAGTTCTACAACCTGAGCTACTACCCCCTGACCATCTACGGGGGGTGGATTCAGGGTCTTCTGACCTGGGTCTTCCCCCTGGCCTGGGTCTCCATCGTGCCGGCGTCCTGGTTTTTGCAGAAGGGCGGGATGTACGAGGTGCTGGCGTGGTGGATGCCGGCGGTGCTCCTGTTCTTCGCGGTTTTGGCCGCGGTGCTCTGGAAAACCGGCGTCCGCCGTTACGAGAGCACGGGGAGCTGAGACCGCCTCGATTGGCGGAGCGTTGTCGGGCCGACCGGTCGGTCGGCTGCTACGTCGGTTTTCGATGACCGCCGTCGTTTGACAACCGTAGGGGCGGGTGTCCACACCCGCCCGTTCGTTTATCCACCGCCATGTACCCGAATGTAGGGCGGGGACTTTAGTCCCCGCCGTTTTCACCCCTCACCCCAGCCCTCTCCCCAGAGGGGAGAGGGGGAATATGGCAGCCCTCACACCGGCCCGTGTCCCGCCGGTTGCGATGATGTGGGGCGGCCCCGTGGAATGAATTCCCCGCGGGCCGCCGGTTTTCGCCACCCTCCCCCCAAAGGGGGGAGGGGGCAGCAGCGGTCCGGCGGCCGCCCTTTCTCATCCGCGAAGGCGCCTACTCTTGGAAGGTCAGGTTTTCCTCGTTGAGCTTCTTGTCGTAGGAGTCGGTCCAGATGCCCTCCCAGCCGTCCCCCGAGGGCTCGTAAACGGTCAGGAACGGCCCCGTGGCCAGGACCAGATACCCATCCACCACCACGCCGATCCCCTCGTAGACCTCGGTCTCGCCTTCGGTGGGGGTGACGGTCTGGCGACAGGCGACGATATCCCCCCGGGACTGCATCTCGTAGATTCCCTCGTAGGGATCACCCTCCACGTTGGTTCCCTGGCAGGTGAAATTACCCTCCTTGGGGAGACGTCCCAGCTCGGGCGGGTCCGGCGGCTGGGCCCCGCCGCTCACGATGTCCACGTCCAGGATGGTGGTGGAGCCCCAGGTGACCCACCGCCCGCCCATGGCCCCGTCGCCCACGGTGAAGACGCCCAGCCAGGGCTCGGCGGGATCGGGGATGGAGAGCGCCAGGTACTTCTCTCCGAAGACCAGCACCGCCGCCTCGAAGGGCTCCTCACCCTCGACCTCCCACCGGGCGATGTAGAAACCGCCCTCCTGCTCGGTGAGCGTGAAGTCGTTGTCCACGAAGAAGGTCATCACGTCGAGCTTGGCGTCGTCGGGGGTGAGGATTTCGGAGGCCAGGGTGCCGGTCTTCTGGTCCACCCACAGGCCGACCCAGTCCTCGCCCGCCCGCTGGAAAATCGTCAAAAAGCCGTCGGTGTTCATGACCATGTAATCACCCACCTGGGCGGCGGTGCCGATTAGCGTCGTCTTGCCCTCGGTCCCGGGGTTGATGAGCTGCGAGAGGTTGATGGACTTCCCGCAGGGGGTGAGGCTGTAGTAGGCGATGTAGGGCGCGCCCGCGCCGTCCACGCCGAGGGCGTTGAGGCTCAGGGTCGTGCCCAGTGGCGTGACCTCCGGCGCTTCGGGAGCCGTCTTCCCCCCCGCGGTGAAGGATGTCGCGGTGCTCTCGGTGTCGCCGTAGAAGAAGAGGTGTCCCCCCAGGGCGCCCGAGCCCACGGTGAAGATGTAGAGCGGGTTGCCGTCCACCGGCTCGGCCACGGCGAAGTAGTTTTCCCCGAAGGCCACCCCCACGCCGGTCAGGCTCTGCTCGGCGCCGGTCTCGTCGGTCCAGCGCCAGAGCACGTCGTACCACCCGCCCGGGGTCCGCACGAGCTCCACCGGGTAGGTGTCCGTGGCGCCGTCGGCGTAGGTGGTGACGTGGTCGTAGCTGCCGCTCAGGTCCCGCTCGAGGTTGACCAGGGCGGTGGGGTCGGTGTCGGCCAGGACCAGGGAATACTCCCCGGAGACATCCAGCTCCGTGTTGAGGGCACCCCCTCCGCAGCCGGCGAGATAGGTCACCGCCGTCAGCAGCGCGACGGTGAGGATCGGGTTGACTCGCATCGAACCTCCCTTCGCGGGGCGCGGGCCCCAACACGGGGCCCCCGCGAACCGTCATATTACGCCTCTCTAGTGCAGTTGGCCCTCCAGCTCGTGGCTCGTCTTCCAGCCCGCCTGGTACTCGGCGTCCACGAAGTACACCAGGAGGTCGGCCTGGTACTCGGCGTCCACGTAGTAAATCGTGAAATCCGCCTGGTACTCGGCGTCCACGAAGTACCACAGGCCGTCCTCGTCGGCCTGGTACCCGGCGTCCTCCACGTAGACCAGAAGGTCGGCCTGGTACTCGGCGTCCACCACGTACACGAGGACGTCGGCCTGGTATTCGGCGTCCACAACGTACACCAGCCCCGCCGCCGCCGGCAGGGTGAGCGCGGCCAGGAAGAGAACCAGCAGCTTTTTCACATACCCTCCTTTATACGCTACATCTCACGCAGGGCGTTCTGGATGGCCTTCAGTTCGGTGGCGGTGATGCCCCAGAGGTTCGCCGCCGCCTCGTCTATCTCGGCCTCTAGCTCCGCAATCCGGTCAGTGTCGTTCTTCTCCGCCGCAGCGTGGCACTGACGTGAGAGCTCGGCCAGATGGGTGTGGAGGTTGTTGGTCTTATCGAAACTCGGTATAGCTAATACATTCATCACATGAGAGCCAGCGAAACTTTTCCCTGTTGAATAACTACAAACCAATAAATTACATGGTGTACTATTAAAAAGTGCTGTGAAATAATGAGCTTCTAGAAGTGAGTTCATTTGTGCAATAGTAACGGTTTCTTGAGCAACCACAACTTTCTGCGACTCGCTTAATCCACTTACAGAGGCTTGAAGCTTTTTTTGTAATCTGCTCCATACAACCTTCCACTCTGCCATCGTGTATTGGTCAACGTCGTACATGGAGTAGAAGGGATCGCTGGGTTTGAAGTATTTCTTGAAGCCGGAACGACCGCGTAGGGTTCCGCGTTTAGGGCTCTTCGGGTCGCCTTCGAACTGCTTCAGGTAAGCGAAGGTCTTGGGCCAGCGTTGTTTCATCTTAGCTTCGGGGAAACCTATGCGGGTTTTCGGATCTTGCGCTAGAATTATATGAGTGGATGGTTCAGCATACCAACGTTTGACATCACCTTCGCGGAGCAGCGGGTAGACTAGATCCGACTCGATGACTGTTTGCACATGTTGAACCTTGATGCTAGGTCCGCCTAGATCATTGAGGTTTTCAATTAACAGCTCCCCATTTGGACGCTCGTCAAGTATGCGAATCCAGTAAACGGTGTTTAACCAGGTACAGCATCCAGTATGTGCCTTATAGTTGCTCTGACCAATTACCTTCTGTATACCAGACAACGCCTTTGGAGGGGCAGTTAACCAGGGAGAGGTTACTTTCTCTGGGTCTACTGGTATTGCGCCTAGTTTCGAGGTGGTGACAAGCGAATGTACCTCGTCAAGTGAGACGTCTTGCGAAATACTGGAAGGTCCACGCCACATGATGTAAGGCACAGGATATCTAAACGACCCCTCACTCTTTTCACAGATGAATACAGCCGTTGGGCTCGTTGCTCCTTCGAATACTTGTATATCACGTAAGTCTTCCACTATAAGAGGATTCAAGTAATACGTTTTATTTTCTTTGGTGAACTGGAGCCTGCGAAATCCATCACCTGCACCTTGGGTTTTAAATAGGCTTTGTTTAATTACAAACCCAAGTTTGCCTCCTTTTTCAAGATAGTTGTCAACTGCAGAATACGTGAAGATCATTGACAGGTCTTTTTTGCTTCCACCATGCCGAGCTGCAAGGCCCTTTAATGAGAATAACCCATATTCCACCCATAGTGGTTTCATGCTATCCCGATAAGCATCCGGTAGAAAATCCCACAGCACCCATGGGGGATTACCAGCCACGTAGTCCACCTTGCCGACGAAGAGCGGGGCGAAGGCGTTCTTGATGATGCGCGCCCACACGCCGTTCTTGTTGTCGGCGTCGAGCTGCTGTAGGTGTCGGTAGAGCTTCTTGTGCAGTTCCTTCTCAGTTGCGGGGATGGCCTCAGCTTTACAGCGTTCGATGAACTCGTCGGGCGAGTAACTGTTAAGGATGCAGAACTCGAGGGTATCGGCGTAACGGCCGATGTGCTCCCGGTTGCCGGCCACCTCGGTCGGGATGTTGAAGTCGCCTGCGCTGGTTTTAAGCCGCTGGGCGTTGCCGAGCTTGCCAACGAACAGGTCGCCGTACTCCGAGGGCGTCATGATTGAATCGCAGAGATAGACGGGTAACTCTACTTCATCAATGTAACGTAGTAGGTCTCGGATGGCCATGAGGTAGTTGGTGCGGGCGGCCATAACAGCCAGGGGGTTGAGGTCGAAGCCAATAATGTTACGCAGAATCTTGCGTAACAACTCGTCCTCACTGTAACCGCAAACATGGCGGTTCTCCTCGAACCAGACCTTGATGCGGTTGAGGGCCATAACGAGGAAGGTTCCGGAGCCGCAGGCGGGGTCGAGTAGACGTTTATCTGGGTCGCCGTCGTAGCCGAGCTCATCTAGGACCAACTCGGCCAGCCAGTCGGGGGTGTAGTATTCACCGAGGCCATGACGAACGGACTTGGGGAAGAGTTGGTGGTAGAGTAGCTTTAGTAAGTCGCGTGATTCGGCTGGGTCAACGCTGAGGGTTGTCGGGTCAAACTGGTCCAGGGAGCGCGTCATGGCGCGGACAGCCTCAGCGCAGTTGTCATTCCAGGCGTCGAGATACCAGGCGAAGAGGTCGCCTTCGAGAAAGTTGTGGATGCCGAGTTCGGACCAGATACCGCCCTGTTCGAGCTTGTGCAGTTCGTCGCGGAGCTTTTCCGAGGTGGGAGCGGCGATCAGCTTCATGAGGGTCGAGGTGCCCAACGGTGAGAAGGTCGCTACGATCTCTGCAGCTAGCAGTTTCATGAAGATGGCGTAGTAGGTGTGAACGGCGAAGAGCAGCTCGGCGGGGCTGGTGCCGGGGATATGGTAATGCTCGGCCAGCTCGCGGACCTTGTCGTTTTGTCCTTTAAGGTCATACCCGCAGACCTCGCCGTAGAGAATCTGCCATTGGTGAAAGAAGGTCTGGGCCTTGGGGCTGTCCGTTGCCTTGATGAGGTTGTGGAGACGACGGATACCTTCCTGGGCGCTCTGACTCTCGGAACCGAAAAGCCTGGTGAGGTTATCCGGAGTAAAGGAAAGACCGCGGGCGCCCAGTGAGACGAGGGCGCGCAACAGACGCTCAACTGTGTAAGACGTTACCGGCTGGGGAGCCTCTACATCTAACTGCTTGCCGCGCATCCGGACGAAGACGAAGTAGTTGCCGTCACAGCCGACTCCGAGGATGCGTTCCATGCCGATATATTCTTTGGCTTGCAGGTCCTTGAAGCGCTGTTTGACTTGCTCGACGACGGCCTTGACGCCCGGGGCTTCCTTATTCTCGGTAAGCTTATCAGGACCCTTGGGGAACTTGTATTCGATGACCACGCCGCCGTACTTCGAATCTATGCGCCCACCGGCCAGGCCGTACTCGTGGCGGCCCTTGACATTAAGGTCGGCCTCTTTTATGAATGCGTCTATAAGGGTATTGACGGCGTGCCGGATATCCTCTTCCGATTCAGCTTCTTCAGCAGCCTTTACAATCTCTTTTGACATGATTCGGGCTTGTTCCCCAATTAATCCTTCAAGGCCCTTCATGTGTTTGCTCCTCGTGAAACAGAATGAGCTGAAGAAAAAATACAACAACAATGTGTCAAGGGGCTTAAGCCCCTCGTTCTTCCCTTCACTCGTGGAACACCTGGGCGGTGAAGGTGTAGAGCTCGGCGCCCCGCTTCCAGGCGTCGGGCGGAAGTCCGGCCTTGCGGCAGGTGTGGGCCAGGAACTCCTCGCGGTCCCACCCCTGCTCCGAGGGGACCTGGGGCAGGAGGAGGCCCGACCGGCCGCCCTGTCGAACCACGAGGCCGTGGCGACCCACGGTGACCCGGTTCGGGTCTTCGCACCTTTCCAGGGGCGAGAGCGCGCTGATCTCTATGTGCAGGTCGTCCAGCTCCCCGGCCGTCACGGGGGGGAAACGGGGGTCGCCGGTGGCCGCCGCCAGCGCCATCTCCCGCACCGCCTGCCACAGAGGTACGACGGGCTCCACGTAGCCGATGCAGCCCCGGAGATTGCCGCCTTCGGTCAGGGTGACGAAGGCGCCGCGCTTCTGCCGGAGCCGGGCCGAGGGCTCGGTAAGCTCGGGCGGTTTCCGGCCGGCGTAGTGGTTCTCCAGGGCCTCGCGGGCCAGGCGCAGCAAACTCCGCCTCTCCTCCCGATCCAGGTCGTGGCTCTCCTCCACCGGACCGGGCAGGTGGAACACGGCCGAGAGGTAGCCGACGACCTGCCGCCGGTCGCCGGTGACGTCGCCCGAGGTGGCGTAGGAGACGATGCGGGGAACCTCGGCCCCCACGCCGCGGGCGTAGAACATCGCCGCCGCGATGGGGCCCGCGCCGCAGGCCGCCGCCCGCTCGCACTCCACCGACTCCAAAAGCTTCTCCGGCTCCAGCATCCGCACGTGGCCCACGACCACCCCGTCCAGGACCCGGGCCACCGAGTCCTCGTGGTAGTGGGACAGATCGCTCGAGGCCACGACCAGGGTGTCCCCGCCGCCGAGGCATGCGGTCAGCGCCGCGCCGAGCCCCCGGGCGGTTTCCACGTCCTGAGAGCCCATCAACAGCGGCACGAGCTTCGTCTCGGGCAGGACGAGCTGGAGGAAGGGGAGCTGCACTTCCAGGGAGTGTTCGAGGCCGTGGGCGGGGGGGACGGATTCCAGGGGGTAGGCGGCGGCCAGCGCCGCCACGGCCTCCAGGTCCACCTCGACGGGACCGAGCGGCGTTTCGTAGGCCTCGCCCACGAAGGTCGACACGCCGTCGAAGGGCACCCGGTGGCTGGGGGCGATGACCACCACGCGGCGGAAGGTGTTCTCGCCGATGGAGGCGTAGGCGCCGGCGGCGATAGCACCCGAGTAAACGTACCCGGCGTGGGGCGCGATGAGGGCGCGGACACCGGAAAGCGGTTCCGCGTTTGTCCGCGCCAGGAGCTGGGTCACCTGGCGACGCAGGGAATCCGCGGGCGCCGGGTAGAAGCTCCCGGCCACCGCCGGGGTGCGCACCTTCCCCCGGGCCTTCTTCTTCAGCTGCTCCAGGTCGCCGCTGATCGCCATCGCCCACCCCCCTGAGCCGCATTGCGGCACCTGAATTATACGTCAAACGAAAGGCGCCGGGCAAAGGATTATCGGCCCTCGAGGAGCACGCCCGAGGCCATGCGGCCCGCCGCTTCCCCCAGGGCCCGGTGGCTCCAGTAGCGGTCGGAGCGGCACCGGGTGCAGTCACCGGAGGCCGTGATCCGGTCCGGGCTCACCCCGCGCGCCAGGAGCTGGTGCCGGACGAGGCCGGGGAGGTCCAGGCGGGGCCCTTTTCCCTGGACGCGGCGGACGAACCTCTCCCCCCAGCGCCCGGCCATTTCGTCGGCTATGCCCTCCGAAACCTCGTAGCAGCAGGGGCCGATGCCCGGGCCCACGTGCGCGAAGAGGGAGGACGGCCCCGCGCCGAAGCGGCTCTCGATGAGCTCCAGCGCCGCTCCCACCGTGTCGGCCAGGGCGCCCCGCCGACCGGCGTGAACCGCCCCCGCCACGCCCCCCCTCTCGTCGGCCAACAGGACCGGGATACAGTCGGCGGTGAGGACGACCACGGCGAGCCCTCTTTTATCCGTGACCAGGGCGTCGGCCCGGGGGTAGGGGAGGAAGGTGGGGCCGCGGGCGACGTAAACCTCGCGACCGTGGACCTGGTGCGCCCGGGCTATCCCCGCCCCCGGCGCGACCTCGTCCAGGAGCTCTCGGACGGTTGCCAGGGGGTCATCGGCGGGTCCGCCCGCGCGCAGGGTGGTGAACCCCGACGCCGGTCCGACCCGGAACGCCTCCCACCGATTCGGCGGGCCGGCGCCCCTCACCGCCGGACCTCGACACAAAGACCGGGGAACGCCTCGACGAGCCCGGCGATGCTCGGGCTATCCTCGGCCGGCGTCTCCTCGGTGTCGGGCACCCGGGCGTTGATGCGGATGTTCATCGGCCCAAAGGGGGTGAAGCTGACCTTGGTGAGCTCGATCTCGTGGAGCCGGTGGATCCCCTCCACCAACCGCTGGAAGTTGCCCAGGTCGCCCTTGATGCTGAAGCGCACGAGGCTGTGTTTCACCCTGCGCCCAAGCTCCGGATGGTGGTGGAGGTAGCGGCGGACGGCGTGGCGGGCGTGGGAGGTTTTTACGAACCGGAGCCAGCCGGGCCTGGGGTGCACCTCCTCGGAGGTCAGCACCTCGACCCGGTCACCGGCCGAGAGCACGTGGTTCAGGGGCTCAGACCTTCCGTTCACCAGGGCGCTCGAGCAGCGCACGCCCAGGTCGGTGTGGATGCGGAAGGCGAGGTCGAGCACCGTGGAGCCCACCGGCAGGTCCAGCGTCTTCCCCTTGGGGGTGATGACGAAAATCTGCTCGGCGAAGAGGTCCACCTTGACCGCGCTGGCGAAGGTTCGGGCGTTGGTGGCCTGCTTTTCCCAGTCCACGATCCGCCGCAGCCACATGAGCTCGTCGTCGAGGTCGGGGTCGAAGCCGGACTCCTTATAGAAGAAGTGGGCGGCCACGCCGTATTCGGCGATGAAGTTCATCTCCTCGGTGCGTATCTGGACCTCGATGCGGCGGCCGTGAGGCCCGAACACCGCCGTGTGCAGCGACTGATACCGGTTGGGCTTCGGGTTGGCGATGTAGTCGGAGAAGTCGCCGGCCTTGGGGCGCCAAAGGCTGTGGACGATGCCCAGCACGCTGTAGCAGTCGCGCACCTGACGCGTGATGACCCGGATTCCCAGGAGGTCCACCATGTGCTCCGGGGGCTCGCCCTTCTCGATCATCTTGCGGTAGATGGAGTAGATGTGCTTGGGGCGGCCGAAGACGGTCGCCTGAATCTCCAGCTCCTCGAGCTTTTGCCTCAACTCCTCGATGACGGCGCCCAGGATGGCCTCCTGCTCCGGCTTCCCGGCGCGGACTATCTCGGTCAGATTCGTGTAAACCTCGGGGTGGAGGAACATGAGCGCCCGGTCCTCGATCTCCCACCGCAGCTTGGCCACGCCGAGGCGGTGGGCCAGGGGGGCGTAAATTTCCAGGGTCTCCAGGGCCTTTTCGCGGCGCTTTTCCGGGGGCATGTGCTGGAGGGTGCGCATGTTGTGGAGGCGGTCGGCGAGCTTGATCAAAAGGATGCGCGGGTCGTGTTGGGCGGCCAGGAGAAGCCGCCGGAGGGTCGCCGAGGGGCCTGACCGTCCCCTTCTCTCGGCCCTGGCCTCCTGGGTCAACCCTTCGACCAGGTGGTACACCCCGTCGCCGAACCCCTCCAGGATTTCGAGCCCGCCCACGTTCGTGTCCTCGAGGATGTCGTGGAGGATGCCGGCGATGACCGTCTCGGCGTCGCCCCCGAGCTCGGCCAGGATGTAGGCCACCTCGACGGCGTGGATGAGGAAGGGGTCGCCGGAGCGGCGGCGCTGACCGCGGTGGGCCTTGGCGGCCAGACGGTAGGCCTCGTCGAGCCGCTCGAGCCACTCCTCGCTGGTGCGGGAGCGCAGGAGGGCCAGGGTGTCCTCGAAGACGTGGCGGCAGGCGGTGAGGTTCATTGTGGCGCAGATGGAGGATTGCGATACCAGTATACCTCATCCCCGCCGCCCCCTCAATCCGCCGCGGTCAATCCCCCTCTCCTTTTTAAGGGGTGGGCTTTCTTTTAGAGAAGCCGGAGGGCCTGGAGACCGTTCTCCACGAGACACCCTCGTAGGGGCCGACCTTTAGGTCGGCCCGCGACCGCCTCCCTCTCCCCGTGGGAGGCCTGTGAGGCTCGGGGCTAGGGGTGAGGGTTGCCGTATTCCCCCTCCCCCCTCTGGGGGGAGGGTTGGGGTGAGGGGCGGGATGAGGACGGCGGGGATTAAAATCCCCGCCCTACATTTGGGTTCACGACGGTTGACACAATCACGGGCTGGTGTGGACACCCGCCCCTACGGTCAATGCGTAAATCTCGCATCACCCTCGTAGGGGCCGACCTTCAGGGCGACCCGCGGGCGGGTATGGACACCGTGTCCCCTCTCCCTATTAGGGAGAGGCTCGCCTACGGGCTAGGGTGAGGGTGGAGGTTTGGAACGTGAAAACGGCGGGGATTAAAATCCCCGCCCTACATTTGGGTTCACGACGGTTGACACAATCACGGGCGGGTGTGGACACCCGCCCCGTTCAAAGGAGACAAGGGGTTTTGCCAGAGGCATAGCTCGCTTCGCTCGGTTAAACCCCTTGTCTTTTCTGACTACCCCGCGCCCTCGAACAGAAACTCCCGCGTGGCCGCTACCAGCTCGTCCAGGCGCCCATCGTCGTACGCCTCGGCGTACATGCGCACCACCGGCTCCGTCCCCGAGGGCCGCAGCATCACCCAGCAGTCGTCGGCCAACAGGAGCTTGAGGCCGTCGGTGCGGTCCACCCCGCGCACCGCCACCCCAGCGAAGGTTCCCGGCGGCTCCCCGGCCAGCCGCTCCCGGACCAGCGGGACCAACTCCTCGGTGAGCCGGAGGTTCAGCCGCCCGTCCAGATACCGGCGCCCGGCCTCCACGTAGAGGTCCTCGATGAGCTGCCGGACGGTCCGCCCGCTTCGGGCGAGCATCTCGGCCACGACGGCGCAGGCGAGGATGCCGTCCTTGTCCAGGACGTGGCCCCTGAAGCAGATGCCGGAGGACTCCTCGCCGCCCAGCACCACCTTCCCCGTCCCCACCCACTCGGCCAAGTGCTTTATCCCCACCGGTGTCTGGAAGACCTCCCGGCCGAGCTTGGCCGCCAGGGCGTCCACGAGGTGGGTGGTGGCGACGGAGCGGGCGATGCCGCCCTCCCAGCTCCGGTACCGCGCCAGGTGCCAGAAGACCAGCGCCAGAATCATGTTCGAGTTCACGTAGTGCCCGGTGGAATCCACCACCCCGAAGCGGTCCGCGTCGCCGTCGCAGGCCAGCCCTATCACGGCGTCGGAATCCCGCACCGCCTGGGACAGCTCATCCAGGCTGCGCCCGCTGGGCTCGGGGGTGTGGCCTCCGAAGAAGGCGTCGCGGTAAGCGTGGAGGACCTTGACCTCGCAGCCGTGGTCCATCAGCAGTTCGGGCAGGTATCCGCGGCAGGTGCCGTAGAGGCAATCCACCACGATTTTCTGCGGGTTGGTCTCCAGGGCCTGGACGTCCACGAGCTCCTCGAGGCGGGCCAGGTAGGGCTCCTTCACCGAGACCAGGGCGCAGTCCGGGCGCTGGAGGAGGTCGTCGCGCTCGACCGGCCCCTCCCCCCGGACCTCGACCTCGCCCCGCAGAATTTCCTCGATGCGGTCGGTGACCGCTGTCGGCGCCGCGGCGCCCGTCGCGGGCGAGAACTTCAGGCCGCAGTATTGGGGGGGGTTGTGGCTGGCGGTGAGGTTGACCGCGCCACCCAGGCCGCCGGTGACCACGGCGTGGGCGATGGCCGGGGTGGGCGCGTCACGGTCGGTGAGTTTTACGCCGATGCCGTGGCGCAGGAACTCGTCGGCGGCGCACCAGGCGAAACGGTCGGCCAGGAAGCGGGTATCCATGCTGACCAGGATGCCCTTCCCCGCGTCGCCCGTCTCCCCCAGGTGCCGCGCGATGGCGGCGACGACGCGGCGCACGTTGGCGAAGGTGAACTCACAGGCGATGAGCGCCCGCCAGCCCGAGGTCCCGAACTTGATGGCCATGAGGCCCCTCCTACGGCTTTTAAAAAACGAGGGTAATTCAGCCCCGCCGGGCTGTCAAGGAATACGGCGAGCCCGGGACGGCCGGTGCCCTTGCGAACCGGACCCGCCCCACGGGCTTGCCGCCCCGGAACGGCTGTGCTAACATTTGCCCCGCCGACGGCGACGCGACGGACTTGGGAAGGCGGACCATGCTCTACGAGGATGGCGTCCCCACACCGGAGGACCTGGAGAAAGTGCGGCCCTCCCCGGAGAGCCTCGCCCGGGGCCCCGTGGTGGTCATCGAGTGCTTCCAAAAAATCCCCTGCGACCCCTGCCACACTAACTGCAAGTCGGGCTGCATCCTCCCCTTCGAGGACCTGAACGACCTGCCTCGAACCGATCCCTCCCTGTGCGACGGCTGCGGCGTCTGCGTGGCGGCCTGCCCCGGCCTGGCGGTATTCATCGTGGACCTGACCGCCGGGGGCGAGGGCCGCGCCGTCATTCAGATACCCTGGGAGTACCTTCCCGTCCCGGAGAAGGGGCGGGAGGTCGTGCTGACCGACCGCGCCGGAAAGCCCATCGGCAGGGGCGAGTGCCTCAAGGCCGTGCGCTTCCGCGACCGCACCTACGTCCTGCACCTCGACGTTCCCGCGGAGCTGGCGATGGAGGCGCGGGGGATTGACCGTCTGGCCCTCGCCGAATCCCCCGTGTGAAGGCCGACCAATTCGGCGCCGCCCCGGCGACCGTGAGTTTTAGCCTCGAAAACGAGAACGATACCACTCTACTCAAAAGGCTATGACGGAAGAAGACTCCACCATCATCTGTCGCTGCGAGGACATCACCCTGGGCGAGATACAAAAGGCCGTCGCCCTGGGCTACGCCACCGTGGACGAAATCAAGCACTACCTGCGGGCCGGGATGGGCCCCTGCCAGGGGCGGACCTGCGGGCATCTGGTGGCCCAGGTCGTGGCCCGCGAGACCGGACGGCCCGTGGCGGAGGTTTGGCCCATGCGCGCCCGGCCGCCCTACCACCTCGTCCCCTTCTCCACCATCCTCAGCGAATCCGGCGAGACCGTCGCCTTCTCGAAGGGTGGCGACTAGCCGTGCCGGGGAAAACCTACGACGCGGTCATCGTCGGCGCCGGGGTCATCGGCACCGCCGTGGGTTACTACCTGACGAAACGGGGTATCCGGGACGTCCTGATTCTGGACAAGGGGTACGTCTCGTGCGGGGCCACGGGCCGTTGCGGGGCAGGCGTCCGCCAGCAGTGGGGCCTCGAGATGAACTGCCGACTGGCCAAGATGTCCGTGGACATGTTCACGGGACTTTCCGAGGAATTGGGCGAGGACATCGAGTTCGAGCAGTCGGGCTACCTCGTGTTGGCCTACGATGACGATACCGTCGAGCTTTACCGGAAGAATTTAAAGCTGCAGAACTCCCTGGGCATCCCCGCGCGGCTGGTGACCCCCGGGGAAGCCCGGGAAATCGTGCCGGTCCTGAACATCGAGGGCCTGGTCGCGGCCACATACTGCCCCACCGACGGCCACGCCAACCCCTTCAAGACCAACTTCGCCTACGCCCACGCCGCCGTGCGGGAGGGCTGCGAGCTGCACACCTTCGAGTTGGTCACCGGCTTCGAGACCGACGCGAAGGGGGTCCGCGCCGTCACCACGGATAAAGGTCGCTATGCGACGCGGACGGTGGTCAACTGCGCCGGGGGGCACGCGGCGAAGGTGGGCGAGCTGGCCGGCCTGAAACTCGACTGCTTCCCCGAGCGGCACCAGATACTCGTGACCGAGCCCTACGAACGGCTCTTCGACCCGATGGTCATCAGCTTCGTCCACCACCTCTACTGCCAGCAGGTGGTGCACGGCGCCTTCCTCATGGGGCTGGGGATGCCCGAGGCGCCGGGCTTCAACGACGACTCGGGCTGGGAGTTCATCGAGGCCATGGCCCGGGCGGTGACCAGCCTCCTGCCGATTCTGGCCGGGGTGCGGGTGATCCGGCAATGGGCCGGGCTCTACACGAAAACCCCCGACGCCCAGCCCATCCTGGGGGAGCACCCGGACCTCGCCGGTTTCTACAACGCCGTGGGCTTCTCCGGCCACGGGTTCATGATCGCCCCCGCCACGGCCAGTCTCACCGCCGAGGCGGTCGCCTGCGGCTGCACGCCGGAGCTCATCGCGCCGTTGGACGCCAAGCGTTTCGAGCGCGGCGACCTGGTCCTGGAGCCCAACGTGGTATAGGAGGAGGCATGGAGAGCGAGATAATTTTCTACATCGAGGAATCCGCCGAGGGCGGACTGGAGGCCAAAGCTCTGGGGTACTCCATCTTCACCGAGGCTGAGACATACGAGGAGCTGCGGCGGATGATCGAAGACGCCGTCCGGTGCCACTTCGACGAGGGGGAAGGTCCACATCTGATCCGGTTGCATTACGTTAAAGAGGAGGTGATCGCTCTGTGAAGTTTCCCCGGGACGTAAGCGGGGTGAAGCTGGCCAGACGACTAGGCGTAATGGGCTACAAGGTCACCAGACAAACCGGTAGTCATATTTGGTTGACGAAGGAAGAAGATACGAAGCACAACGTAACGGTTCCCAACTCGTCTGTTGTGCTCCTGAATTTAGGGCGGGAATTTTAGTCCCCGCCGTTTTTATTTAATTTAGCCATATACACAACCCATGCCTCGAAGGTTGCAATGACGTAGGGTGGCCCCTCTGTGGGCCGCCGCTTTGTTTGACGCGGGCGACCGTGGACGGTCGCCCCTACGCGTTGGATTCACGGCTGTTAGACGTAGGGGCGGGGCTCCGTCCCCGCCCACGGGCGACCGCGGAGGGTCGCCCTACGGGTCGGATTCGCGGCTGTTAAACGTAGGGGCGGGTGTCCACACCCGCCCGCGGGCCGACCTGAACGGCGCGCCGTCGGTCGGCCCCTACGAGGTTGATGCGCGATTCAATCCTGTTACGTAGGACGGGGATTCCATCCCCGCCCGTTTTTCTAAGTTAGCCCTCACCCTTAGCCCGTCGGCGCGCCGCTCCTACAGGGATAGGGAAACCATGGGCCGCCTTTTACACGTTCTCTCCCTCTACCCTCACCCCATCCCTCTCCCTTAAAGGGAGAGGGGGCCGCGACCTCCCCTCCCCGGTCCGTAAGCGCGCTTCCCCCCCGGAGGGGGGAGGGGGAATCTAGTACTTGTACCCCCTCGCCTCCTCCTCGGTGAACTCCACCCCCAGACCCAGGGCGACCCGGTTGACGAAGTTGAAGTAACTCGCCGTCAGGTTGAGGTTGAGAATCTCCTTGTCGGAGAACCCCTGCCCGCGCAAGAGGTCGATGTCCTCCTCTACGACCTCGGCGGGTGCGAGGGTCAGCTTGATGACGTAGGCGAGCATGACCTTGACCCTCTCCGGCAGCTCCACGCTATCGATGTCCTCGGAGAAGAGCTCGACCAGCTCGCGGTCCTTCCAGTAGTAAAAGAGCGCCTCGGCGTGGTGGCGGACGCAGTACTCGCAGCCGTTTATCCGCGAGACGACGACCCCGATCATCTCCCGCTCTACCCGGCTCAACCCCTTCTTGGAGAACATGACCGAGAGGTAGAACTCCATGTGGGTTTCGATGGAACGCGGGTCGAGGCTCTGCACCTTCATGATGTTGGAGAGCTTGCCCCTCCGACGCTCGATGTAGGTGTAGATCTCCTTGAGCATCGGGTCCGCCTCGGTCTTCTCCAGGACCTTTATCCAGGCCATGTCGCTCCTTCTACTCGCGGGTGCGGGTGAGCTCGCAGAATAGGCTGGACGAATCCACCACGGTGAACCGGACTTCGGCCCCGAGCCCGCGGGTCAGCACCCGGAACTCCTCCTCCCCCACCGTCTCCGCCCGGAAGCCGTCCCGGCAGACGATCACGCCGTCGCCGGTGCGCCCCTCGTCTATCTCCCCCAGGAGGCCGACCTCGGATTGCCGCCGGAACCACTCCAGACGGTGGTCCCAGAACTCCGCGGCGTAGCTGGAGAAAAGGGCGGTTCCGCCGGGTTTCGTGACGCGGAGGGCTTCACCGATCAAAGTGCGCCGGTTCACCCCGAAGGCCGAGACGCCGTTCTGGGCGCAGACCACCACGTCGAAAGAACCGTGGCGAAAACCGAGCTCGGCGGCGTCCATGCAGGCCAGGCCGATGTTCGGTCCCCCCGCCAGGCGCAGGCTCCCAGGGGAGGTATCTATCCCCACCGCGCGGCGCGCCCGCTCTGCGATTCGGCGCAGAATCCTCCCGTAGCCGCAGCCCAGCTCGAGCACCGTATCGCCCGGGGAGATGCGGCTCAGGACGTGTCCGATTTCGGCCTCGAGGTAGCGCCCCACCCGGGGCGGGGCCAGCTCGTAGACCCGCCGGAGCCTCTCCGCCGACAGATTCTCGGTGTAATAGCGCCCGGACATCCCGCCTCACCGCACCACGGCGAAGCGTCGGTTCACCGCGGCGGTCGCCGTTTCCAGGCGCAGGACGTACACCCCTGGCGCGAGCCCCGCGGTGTCGGCCGTCACCCGGTGGCTCCCCCCGGTCAGTTCCCCGGTGAAGATGACGATCATCCGGCGCCCGGCCAGGTCGTAAACGGTCACCGTGACCGACCGTCCGGCGTCGGGCCCGGAGATGACGACATCGAAGTCGATCCGGTCGTCGGCCGGCGAGGGCCAGGGGAGGTCCAGCGTGCTTTCGCCCTTCAGGGGAAAGACGCCCCCGCCTTCGCCCACGTACACCTCGACGGGGTCGAAGCGCACCCGTCCGCCGTCCGCCGTCTCGGCCTCCACCAGGTAGCGCACCCGGCCCGACGGCGGCTCGCGGTCCAGGTAGCTCCCCTCCGGGCCGTCAATCAGCTCCGGGTGGAGCGGCTCCCAGGGGTCGGGCTCTTCGTCGGGGACCCGCCCCAGGGCCAGCGCCGAGCGGAAGGCGGCGTCGTGCATCCCCAGGTATCCACCGGGTATCCGTGCAGGCGAGAACCCCTGGCGGTAGAGGTACACCCCCACCGCGCCTTCGCCCACTTTCCAGGACAGGAGCACGCCGTCCTCGCGCCGCAGCGCCTGGAAGACGTAGAGCTCCAGGAAGCTGTCGTTGCGCAGCAGGACGTTGGGCTCCGTGTTCGACCAGTCGGTCTGCGCCAGGTCCAGGTCGGTGGAGTAGGTGAAGCGGACCTCGACCTCGGCGCCCGCGGGCGGCGCCGTCCCCAGCGACACCCATCCCTCCTGGCGGCCGCAGCACCACACGTCCCTCGGCATGAGGACGCCGTTCACCAGCACCTCGTCCACGCTCCGCACCGGCATCACCGATAATCGGAAGCACTTGGCCGAGCCGTTTCCCACGAACCGCTCCCGCCCCGACGTCAGACCGTCGTCGTCGTAGTCCTCGAAGAGGAGCGCCTCGGAAACCGGGTCGTAGGCGAAGTCGGAGAGCCAATCGGGCTCAGGATTGAAGCGGCCGCCGCGGTTCTCGTAAATGCGGATGGGGGTCCACCAGCCCGAGAGCGCCAGGTCCAGGTCGCCGTCGGCGTCCAGGTCCGCCAGCGCGGCGTAGGAGCTCATCAGGGCGTCGCTGGAGACCCAGTCCGGCTCGGCGTCGAAAACCCCGCCGTCGGAGAGGTGGATGAGGTCCACCTGCCCCTCACCGACCTGGTTGTTGTTGGCCAGAACGAGGTCGAGCCAGCCATCGCGGTTCAGGTCCCCGGCCGCGATTTTCAGGGTGACCCACTCCGGGGAGTCCTCCCAACCCGGCGTCGCGGCCAGGCCGTCGCCCGTGCCGAAGAAGATGGCGTTGGAGCCTTGCTCGGCGGCGGCCGCCAGGTCCAAAAAACCGTCGTTGTCGAAGTCGTCGAAGAGGACGTCCATCCAGTAGGAATGCCTCTCCGATTCCCAGGCCGGAACGGGATTCAGGACGCCGTCCTCGTTTTCGTAGACGCGCAGCGGCTCCGCGCGCAGGACGTAGTCAATGCCGCCGGCCACGGCCAGGTCGGCGTCGCCGTCCGAGTCGTAGTCGCCCCAGGCGATGCCGAAGGCGTTGTGAGCCGGTTTGCCCACCCAGGAGGGCGACGTCTCGAAGGTCGTCCCGAGGTTCACGTAAAGGGCGTCGTGCTCGTAGCTCCAGTCGGGGTGGCCGCCGCCCAGAAGCGCGACGCCCAGGTCGGGGTCGCCGTCGGAATCGAAGTCGCAGCACTCTAGGTGGCCGTGGTACTCGAGCGGCTCGCCGAACCAGGCGGGCTCGGGGTCCAGGCCGTCCGGCCCGTTGAGGTAAACCGCGCAGTACTCCCGCCGCATGTCGTTGCCGTTGGAGACGACCAGGTCCACCCGGCCGTCGCCGTCCACGTCGGCCCAATCGCAGCCGGTGGAGCGGGGGTAGTCGCCCTCGATCAGGTCCTCGGACTCCCAGACGGGGGTGGTGGTGAGGTTGATCCCGGCCGGGGCGAGGGTCGGCAGGAGGAGGATGACGAACGCGATTCGGCGCATTGTTCGGCGGATGGTTCGAACGTTCGTCTGATTATACACCACGGGGGGCGGGGCGGTCCTCCAGCCCGATGACCCGCCACGGTGCCGCGCCCGGGAGAAGCCCGTCGGGTCCTCGTTGGGTGAGCCGGAACCGACGTCGGTTTCCATCGTCCCCGCCTCCGACGTTTTAGAGGGTGAGCTCGAAGAAGAGCGCGCCGGGTAGGGGGTTCGGCCGGTATGGCTTGATTTCGGCAAAACCCAGGGAGCGGTAGAGGGCGACAGCCTCGGTCATGCCGAGGACGGTGTCCAGGCGCATGGCGCGGTACCCGGCTTCCCGGGCGCGTCGGATGACCTCCCCGACTAGCCGCCGGCCGATGTCAAAGCCGCGGAAGGTCGGCCTGACGTATAGCCGCTTCATCTCGCAGCGAGCAGCGTCGTTTTTTCGAAGCGCGACGCAGCCGGCCGCCTCTCCGTCCACCGACGCCAGAAGCAGGGCGCCCCCCGGCGGGGCATACTCCCCGGGGAGCCCGGCCAGCTCCCGATCGAAGCCCTGGAAGCCGAGGGCGAAGTCCAGGGAGCGGGCGTACTCGAGAAAAAGCGCCCGGACGCGCCCCAGGTCCCGTCGTCCCTCCACGGTCCCGATGACGAGCCCGGTCAAGGTCTCGGGTTCTAGAACTTCTTCTTCAGCTCGGTGGCTTCCTTATGCCGGTCCACGATGAGCTCGCCCGCCACCCCCACGTTCTCCGGCGGGTTCTCGTGGATCAGGACGATGATGTGCTCGATGTTGTACACGGCGCGGGCCGCGTCGTAGAGCGCCTTGACCAGCAGGCGCTTCTTGGAAATTTCCAGCGCGGGTCCTTCCACGGTGATGTTCGGCATGTCTCACCCTTTCCCGTTCGGCTCCCGGCCGTAGACCTGGGGAGGGGCCAGCAGGTCGGGGAACCTCTCCCGCAGGATTTTTCGGACCAGGTAGCAGTAGTGGCACTCGTCCACGAAACGATCTCCGATTTCGACGCCGTACTCCCGGGCCAGCCCGGCGGGTCCGCCCCGGACCAGCGGGCCGCAGATTGGATGCCCCGCCGCGTCATAGGTGAGTATCAACTCGGAGAGCGGCGTGAGAAAAAAATTGCCCAGCGATAGGCCCTGGCAGAGGTGCACGTGGCCGAAGGGGTCGAGGTGGACCCGCCCGGGGTGCTCGAGGTCCTCGTGGGGGCAGGAGGTCAACTCCCCGGCGGGCCGGGTGGGCAGGCCGTCGGTTAGCTTTTCCGCCGCGCGGCCGCGGAGCATGCTCCCGCCACCCACCACCGGCTCGCCCTTCGCGCCGGTCCGCCCCACGGCGGGGCGCTCGATGCAGATGGCGCAGGCGGGGAGGCCCAGCTCCAGGGCGGCGGCGAGGGCCACCCTGCCCGGCGTGACCTCACCCTCGCGGTGGAACGCGTCGTCGCTCAGGGAGAGGTCCTCCAGCCCCAGGGCGATGAAGGGCGCCAGCCACAGCTTGGCGTCCTCCACGCATGTCGCCCAGTAGGCGTTGGTGACCACCCCCGTCCGGAAGCCCCGCTCCCGCGCCAGCCGCACCCCCTCCACCAGCAGCGGGTGAAAGAGGGTGGGCTCGCCGCCCTCGAAGTACACCCACTCCAGGCCGGGAATTTTCCGCGCGTCGTCCAGGGTCTCCCGCAGCCGCGCCAGGGTGAAGGTCCCCTCGGACCGGGGCGAAGAGAAGAGGAAGCAGTGGTCGCACTCCCAGTTGCAGGTGTAGGTCAACAGGAAGTGGATGCCGGTCAGCATGGCCTTCCCTACGCCGGTGGGTGGGGGATGACGCACAGGAAGCGCAGCGTCACCCAGCCGGTGTTCTTGAAGTTGTGCTCCTCGCCGCCGGGAACGAAAACCGCGCTCCCCGGCCCGAGGGGGGTCTCTCCCTTTTTTCCCACCACGGCGCCCGACCCTTCCAGGACAAAAACCTCGTGCTCCCAGGGGTGGGAGTGGTACGGGGTGCGGCCGCCGGGGTCCACCTCGATCTCGCGCATGGCGAAGTTGGGGGCCCCGTCTTCCCTGGTGATGAGCCAGCGGATGCGCGCGCCTTCGGCGCCTGTCTCGGTCACGACGTCCTGTTGTACGTCTACCCTCCGGCGGACCAGCATCGGGCCTCCTTAAAAAACGTCCAGGTCCCGGCCTGAAACGACCTCCCCGTCGTAGCCGGCGCGGATTTCGCCCAGAAGTTCCTCCTCCGTCGCCCCCCACCGGAGCTGGTGGTAGGGAACCAGGAGGCGGGGCCTTGATTTTCTGGCAATCTCCCCCAGCTCCACGGCCGAGGTGTGCATTTTCCTGTGGTAGCTCCGCCACTCCGGCGGTCGCTTCTCCAGCCCCGCCGCCGAGTATACCTCGTGGACCAGAAGGTCGCACCCCCGGGCCTTTTCGACGAGCAGGGCGCAGGGCGCCGTGTCCCCCGAGACGACGACCGTCCGGTCCCAGGCGGTGAATTTGTAGCCGAAGGCCGGCCAGGAGCCGTGGTCCACTCCGAAGGCCTCGATTTCGATTCCGTCGTCGCGGAGAACGACGCCCGGCTCGATTTCGCGGGCCTCAACGCGGTGCCCGGTGCTGTTCGCCGGCTCCGGGCCTTCCAGGCGCTCCCGGACGTCCTCGGCGTAGGCGGCGAGTATGTTCCCGGTCATGGCCGCCAGGCCGCGGGGGCCGTAAACCCTCAGCGGCTTCTCCCGCCCCAGGGTCCAGGGGGTGAGGACGAGGTCGGGGTATCCGGCGGTGTGGTCGGAGTGGAGGTGGGTGACGAGGGCGGTGTCCAACCCGGTCACGTCGAGTCCCGCGGCGACGGCCCGCCGCACCACCCCGGGGCCGAAGTCCACCAGGTATACTTTGTCCCCCGCCACCACCGCCACGGACGGCCCCGACCGGTCGGGCTCGGCGTTGGGCGTCCCGGTGCCCAAGAGGATGACCCGTAGACCTGGGCGCATCATCTCCTCGCCAGCACGACCGCCGCCGGCAGGCCCCAGACGTCGGCGGTCAGGCTTTTTTCAATTTTGAACCCCGCCTCGATTATAAACCGCAGCACAGGTATCGGCCGGCAGTCCACCGTGCGGGGGAACCGCCGGTGCGCCCACCCGTAAAGCCGGAGGAGCGGGCCTTTCCCGCCGTCGTCCAGGGCCGCGACGCAGATTCTCCCGCCCGCCCGCAGGGCGTCCCAGCACCGCGCCAGGAGTTTTGGGATGTCCGGCGCGTCGAAGAGCTCCAGGGTGAAGGCGAGGAAGGCGGCGTCGAAGTAACCGCGTTCCAGGCGGACTTCCAGGGCGTCGCCCGGCCGGAGCTCCACGCGCGTCCCCCGCCCCGATTGCGTCAGCCGCCGCCGGGCCCTTTCTAGCATGGCGGGCGAGAGGTCCACCCCGACCACCCTCCCGGTCCCCCCCACGGCCCGGGCGAGTTTTACGAGGGCGCGTCCCGTGGCGCATCCAATTTCCAGAACCCGTTCACCATCCCCGATGTCGAGGAGCCGCAGGCCGGCCTCCCACAGCCGTGACTCTCCGGCGCCGGCCAGGAGGTCGTACACCGGGGCCAGACGGTAGTAGGCCAGCCGGGCCTCGGAGGACGACCGCCCGACGCTGGCAATTCCTGGGGCCGTTTCGCTCACGGGATGGAGCCCCCTTATAAAAAACCCCGGCGTGGGGTTTTTTACGTTGGAAAGAGTTTACCCGCTAGAGTTCCTTGGCGAGCCGTTCGAGGAGCGCCAGACCCGCGGTCTCGGCCTTCTTCGCCGCCAGGAGCGCGTCCACGGCGGTGCGGCGGCGCTTTTCGTCCTCCATGTACTCCGGCTTCATGGTGAAGAAGGGGAAGGCGTCCGCGACCTTTTTCAGGTTTTCCGCCACGGCCTTGTATTGGCCGGCGGCCTTGTAGAAGTGGGCCATCAGCTGACCGCTGAACTTCTCCGCCGCCTCCCGGAGGAAGGCGTGGGCGAAGCTGCGGCACTCGCCCCACACCGCGGCGTTGTACGCCGTGCCCCAGCCGTCGGCGGTCGCGTCGCCCAGGGAGCGGATCCAGTTGCCGTAACCCTCCAGGCCGGCCCTGTACCCCGTGTAAATCCACCTCTTCGGGTTCCGGGCGTGCTCCACGGCGAACCCCAGCGCCTCCTTCACCGCGGTCTTCATCTCGGCCGCGTCGCACCTCTTCACCGTATACATCTCGATGCAGCCGATCTGGGTGTCGCCCACCTCCCGCCAGGGCTTGGGCCCCTTGCCCTCGTCGCACTTGGGGCCCGAGAAGAAATAGCCCCGGTCGTCGTAGCCGTAGATGACGTAGAACTCGGGGATGTCCAGCTCCCAGCCGTAGCAGGGGACCCCGGCGTCGAGCGCCGCCTTGACGGTGCTCCAGGCCAGCTCCTGCTTCTTCTCGAAGTCGCGGTCCGACTTCATCGCCGTAATCGCCTCTGTGGCGTACCCCGCGTTTTTCCCCAGTTTCGGGAGCATCTCCGTGTTCCAGGCGGTGGGCCCGCTGGCGCAGACCCGCTCGTGCACGTTGATGATGAAGGCGTGGCCGGTGAGGCCGAAGAGCCAGGCGTCGGACATCTCGACGCCCAGGTGCTCCAGGCAGCCCTTGACGCAGCCGAGGTGGGAGGTCCACATGCACTTCCAGCGCAGGTTGTCGAGGTTTTTTCCCACGCAGCCTCCTTCGCGGTCGCTTGAGAAGAAGGGTCGTTTATTTAATCCGACTTTAATACCCGGGGCGTTTCGCCGTCAACGCGGTTCGTTCCCAACTTGTTGGTAAAGGTACTTAACCCTATCATCCGTTGAGGCGTGCCTCGGCGCGCAGGCGGGCCGAGAGCGCCTGGGACTTGAGGATGGAGGCCAGGAAGGCGGCCAGGAAAACCTTCTCCGGGTCGGGGTCCCCCAGTTTTTCAGCAACCCCGCGCGCGTCCCGCCCCCCCGGATGCTCGACCCAGGCCTCGACGGGGGCGATGAGCCCCTCCAGGAGCGCCGCCCGCTCGAGGCCGTCGGTCCCCCGTGCGGGCATCGCCCCCCGCCAGACGCCGGCCCCGATGCTGGAGACGATGATGTCGTACCGCCGCAGCGCCTTGTGGCTGCAGGGTTCCAGCCGCCCGTCCCCCTCCATCTCCAGCGCGTCCAGGATGCGGCCTCCGGGGTCCAGCCCGCGGATGCGCTCCTCCAGGGTCTTTACCGCCGGCTCGTGAGCCGCCCGTTGGGGCGAGCCCTCGGGGTAGATGCCCCCCAGCCAGAACTCGAGGCATTGGCAGAAGCGCTCCACGTAGAGCTCCTTGAGCTCGGTGCGCTCCCCGAGCATCCCCTCGACGCGGCTTTTGACTTCACCCTCCGGGTCAACCGTGCGCAGGAGCGCCGCATGGCCGCTCGAACCCACGCCGGGAAGCCAATTCTTCAGCGCCAGGTAGTAGGCCCAGACGGTCTTCCAGCGGTCGCCGGTCATCGAGGCCAGGTGGCCGACGCCACGGCCCAGCGGTTTCTTCCGCCCGATGGCGCCCAGAAGGGCCGTGAAGCCGTTTTCCAGGTCCCAGTTGCAGATTTCCAGGGAGCGAATCTCCTCTAAAACCGCCGCGGCGGCTTTGCCAAGGGGTCGGGCCCCGTTCCACAGCTTGCGCAGGCGGGTCAACTCGCCGTCGGCCCGGTCGCCGTGACGGCCCCAGCGGTGGCCGGCGAGCACCTCCTCCTCCCACGCCTCACACACGTTCTCCCCCCGACGTCTTCAGCTCCGCTAAAAGTTCCTCCAGCGCCTTGAGCCCGGCGGCCTCGGTCCCGCGCGCCCTGGACAGGGCCTCGATGGCCGTTTTCCGCCGGTCCTGGTACTCGATGTACGCCGGCTTGACCGCGAAGAAGGGGAAGGTGTCGGCGACGACGTGCAGGTTCTCGGCCACCGTCCGGTAGTGTCGCGCCGCCTCGTCGAAGAGGGGGCCGGTGTCGCCGCCTATACGTGCCTTCGCCTCCTCCAGGAATTTGACGCCGTTCGAGCGGCAGGTGTACCAGACCACGGAGTTGTACGCCATGCCGAAGCCCTCGGCGGTGTTGTCCTCCACGGCCTTGATCCAGGCGTCGTACCCGGCCAGCCCCGACCTGTACCCCGGGTAAATCAATCCCGCCGGGTTCCGCGCGTGCTCCAGGACGAAGGCGAGGGCGGAGCGCACCGTGGTAAGGTCGTCGGAGGGGTCGCCCTTTTTGAGCGCGTATACCTCGAGGCAGCCGATGGAGGTCGAGCCCAGGGTGGCCCAGGGCTTGGGTCCCCGGCCGGCCTCGCGGCGCGGTCCCGAGTAGTGGTACCCCGCCTCGTCGTAGCCGTGGATGACGTAGAACTCGGGTATCTCGAGCTCCCAACCGTAGCAGGGCCGGGATTCGTCCAAGGCCCGCTTCACCATCTCCCAGGCCGATTTCTGCTTCTCTACGAAATCTGTGTCCCCCTTGAGCGAGAAGACGCCCTCGGCGGTGTAGCCGAGGTTTTTCCCGAGATCTTGGAACGCGTGGGTGTTCCAGGCGGTGGGGCCGCTGGGGCAGACGGTCTCGTGGATATTCAGGATGAAGGCGTGGCCGGTGGCGCCGAAGAGCCACGGCTCGGACACGTTCAGACCCAGGTAGTCCAGGCAGCCCTTGAGCGCGCCGAGGTGCGACACCCACATGCGCTGCCAGCGCAGGTTCTCCAGGAACTTGGCCATGGGTGGATTCTCCGTCGCTTCCGCGTTCTTAAACGGGCATTCGCACAGGTGCAAGGATAACCCCACTCACGCAGTTTATCAAGTCGGGAATTCGCCTTTACAGGGTACTCAGGTGTGCAATACAATACATGGACGGGAAGGGATTGGACCGACGGGGGATGCTGAAGAGCGGGAGATCGTCCCTGGTCTAGCCCGCGCCGTTGCTTTCCGTTGGCTGCTGCATGACCAACCCGACCACGGTCCGGACCGTGGGTGTGGGAGGGTAGGCCTGACCGTGACCGCCACTCTATGTAGCCTCCAACCCCGAGTTGTGTGCGGTAACGGCCTCCACCCAAGTCGCGACCTCTCCGCCGGGATTCACGTCGAGTTTTCGGAGTGCTTCCGTCTCATCGCCGATTACACGGCCATATTCGGGGATTACTGCGTGTCGTCGGTCGGCGCGTTCGGCCTGGTCGCGCAGCTCATCCTTTAATCGCATTTCCGCTTCACTGGAACCTCGAACCACTTTGAAGGACGTGAAACAGCATGATACTCCGCAAATGGCTCCTCCCGGTGGTGGCGCTGACGTTGCTCGCCGGCTGCTACATGACCAACCTGACCACGGCGAAGACCGTGGGCGCGGGGAAGGTGGGCCTGACCGGCGGCGCCGGGGTGATACCCTTCTCGGTTGACTCGGACTCCGACGGCATCCTGGATTTCGACACCGACGTGGTGCTCATCGAACCCCAGACGCGGCTGGACATCGGCCTCTGTGACGCGGTGGACCTCGGCTTCCAGACCGGGCTCATGCTCGTGTCCGGCGCGGAGGGTTTCGCCTGGCTGGGGGCGCTGGCGGACGTGAAGTGGGCCGTGGTGGACGACCCTGATTCGGTGACCCTCTCGTGGGGCGGCGGGGCGGGCTGGACGTACTTGGGCGGTGTGCTTGAAGCGCACCTCTTCCTCGATTCCAACGTCCCCTTCCTGCCGTTCTACGCGGCCGTCAAGCCCCGGCTGGCCATCGGCGAGGGGGCGGGCTTCATCTACGACTTGAGCGTGGGGGTCCACATCGAGTTCTCGAAAAATTTCCGGCTCATCGGGGACTGGACCACCTTCGCCTTTACCATGCACGCCTTCAGCCTGGGAGTCCAGTTCATCCTTTAGGCGCGGCGGGGCGTTGCATTTACCACCGCCGGCGGCTATAATCCGCCACGGCTTTTTTACCCCTACAAGCGAGGCGTGCCATGCGCAAATTTTTACTCTTCTCCCTCTGCGCCACCGTCCTTTTCGGGCTCACCGCATGCACCGAGGGGGCCGAGGCGGGGAACAAGGTGGACGTGGGGCAGATTCTGGAGGCGGCCGACACGGCCCTGGCCGAAGGGCGCTACGATGACGCCGAGCTGGACTACCGTCTCGTCCTGAGCCTGGGCGCCGTCGAGGAGCACCTGACCCGGGCCCGCACGGGGCTCAACTCCGCCGTGGCCGATCGCTGCTACCACGAAGCCGTCCAAAACTTCGAGGACGAGCAGTCCCTCTCGATGCTCATGGGCCCGCAGCAGGGCATGAGCAAGGAGCAGATGAGCCGGGCGCAGCTCGGGCTGGACATCATCACCTCGCCCCTGACCACCGCGGGCCTGGCGGCCCTCAACGAGGGTCTGGCGGCCGACCCGCTCCACCCGGGGTTGAACTACCTCCTCGGGCTCACCTACGCCCAGCACGGCGCCATGGACAAGGCGGAGGCGCAGTTCACCTACTGCGATAAAATCGCCCCCGACCACTGGGCCGGACCCCGGGGCTTGGCCCAGATTTACTCGCAGACCGGCCGGATGACCGAGGCCATGGCCGAGGCCGAGATAGCCTTGACCCGCGCCACCGACCCCGTGGACCAGATGGCCGCATACGAGATGCTCATCCAGTTCAGCTTCAACCCCGCCAATCCCGAGGCCCACAAGACCTACCTGAAGGAGGCCAAGGAGAAGTTCCCCGAGTACGGCGACCCCCTGGCGCTGGAGGCGGTGCTCGTCCTGCTCGTCGGGGGGGCGAACCCGGACCTGGCCGCGGGGGTTCCCCTCGCCGAGGAGGCGCTGGCGAAGCCCTTCCTGAGCGAGGCCAACCGGCTGACCCTGGTGCAGAACATGGCGGTGCTCTACGCCCAGCTCGGCCGCTTCGATGACGCCCTGTCGCTCATCGAGGAGCACGTGCGCAACGGGGGGAGGCTTTCCATGGCCCTCCTGCAGGTTCTTTCGCAGCTGGCGATTTTCCAGATGTCCCAGTAGCCGTCGCGACCGCGTGCCTGAATGTAGGGCGGGGACTTTAGTCCCCGCCTTTTTACTTCCGCATATCCCCTCTCCCCTCTGGGGAGAGGGCTAGGGTGAGGGGTAAAACGGGCCGACCTGAACGGCGCGCCGTCGGTCGGCCCCTACGCCATCGCATCGAGGGGTGAGGGTGAAAGAAGGCGGGGATAGAATCCCCGCCCTACATTTATTTGTGCCGCCCCCTATCCCCCTGGTTGGCCATAGAAAAGCGGGACCTTTCCAGGTCCCGTCAAGCTCGGCCACCGGTAGCCCCTACGCGTCGCCGAACTGCTCCTTCATCTCCAGATAGTTCATGAACCGCTCGAGGTGCTCCATGGAGTAGACGGTCATCTCCTCGCCCTTCATCTCCAGCACCCGGGCGCGCACCAGGGTGTCCAGAATCTCCTCCACCTTGGGCTTGGGCAGGCCGACCATGCCCACCAGCTCCTTGATGGAAAACTCCTTGTCGAGCTTGATCCCCCCGCCGACCTTGGGCTCGCCGTGCTTCTGGGTCAGGAGCATCAGCGTCCCGGTGACGCGGGAGGAGTTGTCTCGGTAGAGGAGGGTCTTGATCTTGCGGTCGGCCTCGCGCAGGCGGTTGGACATCTTGCGCAGGATGCGCATGATGAGCTTGGGGTTGGTGGAAATCTGCGACTCGAATATGTCCGCGGAGAGGACGATGACGCTGGCGTCCTCCAGGGCCTTGGCCGTGGCGGAGCGGGGCTGGTTGTCTATGATGGCCATCTCGCCGAAGAACTCGCCTTCGGTGAGCACCGCCAGGGTGGTCTCCACGTCGCGGCTCATCTTGGTGATGGAGACTTTGCCAGAGTGGATGATGAACATCTCGTCCCCGATGTCGCCCTCTTTGCAGATAACCTCGCCCTTCTTGAAGGTCTTGCCGAACTTCTTGAAGACCTCGTCGCTCATGCGCATGGCGCGGTCCTTTCCCGGAAGAAAATGAACGCCGGCCGCCGAATTGACGCAGGGAGTATAGCACAAAGGGGTCGGAGTTTCCCGGCCGGGGAAGAAGGGCTCCGGGCCGCGTCTAATCCAGCACGAACCCCGCCGGCTCCTCCCCCCGGGCCGCGGCCTCGATCCGGCCCCGGAAGCGCTCGTTGGGCGGGATGAAATACGGCACCGCCAGCCCCTCGTAAACCAACAGCGGGCAGACCTCGACGCCGTCCACCACGGGGTAGCCCAGCACGCGGCCGTACTTGTCGAAGACGACCTCGTCGAAGTAGAGGGTCACCCAACGCCCGCCCGTGAGGCGGATCAGGCGGTCCCGGGCCTCCTCGAACCCCGCCTCGCCCCGTTCCGGGGTGTCTATCCCCAGGAGGCGGACCTTGCCTAACCGTGAGCAGACGACGGTGTCGCCGTCCACCACGCGCTCGACGTAGTACTCGCCGCTCCCGCCGGGTTCCGGTCGGATGCTCGCGGGCGCTACGTTGGCCAGGATGACCGCCGCCGCGACGACGATTAATATCGCGCCGAATATCAGCCGGCCGTGGCTTTTCGGTTCCTTCTCCATTTTTCAGCGCGAGCGGACGACCCCCACCCTGGGGCAGCTCCCCGCCACGGGGCAGTCGGAGCACAGGGGGGAGACCGGCTGGCAGCGGTTGCGGCCGAAAACCACCAGCAGCGAGTTCAGCGGGATCCAGTACCGCCGGGGGAGCTTCTCCCGCAGCGCCGTCTCCGTCCGGTCCGGGGTCCTGGTCCGCACGTAGCCCCAGCGGTTCACCACGCGGTGGACGTGGGTGTCCACACAGACGCCCGGCTTGCCGTGGCCGACGGTGACGACGAGGTTGGCGGTCTTACGACCCACGCCCTTGAGCTTCACCAGCTCCTCGACGGTGTCGGGGACCCGTCCGCCGTAGTCCTCCACGATGCGTCGGCTCACGTCGCGGATGGTCAGCCCCTTTTGATTGTAAAAACCGGCGGGGTAGATGGCCTTCGCGATGAGCCCCGGGTCGAGGCCGGCCATCCCATCCGGCGTGTCGGCCAATTTAAACAGGCGCTCGGTGGCGGGACCGGTAACCTCGTCCTTGGTGCGCAGGCTTATCAGGCAGCTGACGAGGACGCGGAAGGGGGCGTTTTTTCTGGCGGCGGCGGGGGTCGGGTGATAGGCGTCGGGGTCCAGGGGCGGCGGGCCCTGCCAGCGGCCCTCCCGGTCCACGGTGAGCGGCTTCTCCCCGGAAACCTCACGGGCCACCAGGGCGAGGATTTTTGCGATGTCGAAGGGCTTCATGGAAAAGGGAGACGCCGCCGTCTCCCGATGTTATCTTCCGCCGTTATAGGACGACTTCAGCGCTGCCGCCCTGCCGGCCCAACTGGTGGGCCGTGGAGGAATCGAACCTCCAACCCACTGATTAAGAGTCAGTTGCTCTGCCAATTGAGCTAACGGCCCGTGGGGGGTAATGTAGCTCATCGGACGGCCGGGTGTCAACATCCCGGATAGGGGAGGCGCGACCTATCCCTCTTTTCGCCGGGGCGCAACTTCGTTTTGGGCGACCTTCCAGCAGGGGTTCACGCAGCCGGTCTCGAGGCGGCTTAGCGAGGCGTAACCGGCGAGGATGGCGGCGACGTCGCTCTCCGGACGCTGCCCCTCGGGGAGGTCGTCGTAGCCGTAGAGGCTGACCCCTCCGGGCTCCTCGCGGTAACCGATGGCGGTGACGATGTCCCCCGGCTTGGTTTCCATGAGGCCGCGCACCGGTCCGTGCGCCCCGGCGGGGACGTTCAGGTTCAGGAACCGCCCGGGCTCCAGGCCCTCTTCGAGTATTTTCCGCGCGATGTCCGCGCCCCACGCCGCGGCCCGCCGCAGGTCCTCCTCCTCCGGCCTCCCCCAGTGGCCGGAGCCGTCCAGGGAGCCGGAGGAGACGGCCAGGGAGGGTATGCCCCACATCGCCGCGTCCCGGGCCGCGCCCACCGTTCCCGAGTAGTGGAGGTCCGAGGCCAGGTTCAGCCCGTGGTTGATTCCGACCACGACCAGATCGGGCGGCGGAAAACCCATCCGCACCAGGCCGTACCGGACGCAGTCCACCGGGAAGCCGTCCAGGACGGTGGCGGTGAGCCCGTTTGCCAGACGCCTGGAGCTCACGGCGAGCACCCCGTGGAAGGAGCCGGCCATGGAGGTGCCGGAGCGCGGCCCGTCGGGCGCCACGACGGTCACCTCGCCCAGCCCGGCGAGCGCCTCGGCCAGAATCGCCAGCCCCGGGTAGTCCACCCCGTCGTCGTTGGTCAGTAAAATCCGTTTCAATTCAGGCGACCGCCTGCTTGGCCACGACCAGCCAGACCCCGGCGATGATCAGCACGAAGCCCACGACCTGCCACCAGGAAACGGTCTCCCGGAGCATGAGGGCGCTCACCAGGATGACGATGGCGAAGCCCACGGAGGTGAAGACGGGGTAGGCCACGGAGAGGTTCATCTTCGACAGGACGTAGGTGTAGAAGACCAGGGCGGCGGCGAAGCTCGCCAGGCCGCCCCAAAGCCAGCCGCTGGATAGCATCCCCTTGACGTAGGGCCCGAAGCCCAGGGAGTCCAGGGTGCCGATGCCGCGCATCGCCACCTTCATCAGGATATTGGCCCCGGCGTTGAAGACGATGCCCAGGGCGAGCGCTAGGTAGGTCATGGTCACCTCGCGGGAGTTGTCTTCACTCCGGACGATTGTACCTCATCCGGCGACGAAAAGGGGCCGGTAGAGACCAGCCCCCGTGGCGGTAGTACCACTTGGTTTTAGGGGGTCGTAGGCCGAGTTAGCACCCAGTCGGTTTTTCCACAACTACAGGGTGGGAATGTCTCGCCCTTCGACAGAGCCCTTTCACTACCGCAGTTGGAGCAACGGTAAACGCCCGACTGCGGTACTGTCTGTCCCGGTTTATATCCCATATCGCCTCCTTTCATGATACCCTAATTGTCCCTTTCTAATGGAATTTGTCTACAGACTGCAGTCATCATTCTCTTCCCCTCGTGCGCTTGACTTGGCCCCGCCGGGACACTATAATGCCCCTCTCGGAGCCGAAGTGGCGGAATTGGCAGACGCGCTAGATTCAGGGTCTAGTGGGGTTCGCCTCATGGGGGTTCGAGTCCCCCCTTCGGCACCAGGGCAGCGCCCTGGACTGCGGTTCCGCGGGGTGAGTCGTTTGTATTCGAGGAATTGACGCCGCGAGCTAGCGGTTTTTTATTCGATCCAGGATGGCTATTCGTGATGTAGGGGCGGGTGTCCACACCTGCCCGTTGCGATGACGTAGGGCAGCCCCGTAGGACGAGTCCTCTGCGGGCCGCCGGTTCGCCCCTCACCCCGGCCCGTGCCACGCTAATTGCGATGATGTAGGGCGGGGTTTCCTAACCCCGCCGTTTTTTTCTAAGGTAGCCCTCACCCCGACCCGTCGGCGCGCCGCTCCCACTGGGAGAGGGGGCCAGCCCGCTCCTCGTAAATTGCGATGACGTAGGGTGGGGATTCCATCCCCGCCGCGTTTTACCCCTCACCCTAAACCGTAGGCGAGCCTTCCCCCAAAGGGGGAGGGGATTATTTTCTAAGGCAGCCCTCACCCCGGCCCATGCCTCACAGGCCTCCAACGGGGAGAGGGGAGTCATCCCCCGCCGGGGTGGCAATGTCCGCCGTTTGACGGTATACTTACCCAAACGGGGACTGACCGCAACCGAACCCCTGAAAGGCCGGAGGGTTGCATGGCCACACCTTTCAAATGGATTTTTCCGATTCTCCTGGTGCTGGGGGCGTTCTCCCTGGCGTCGGCGGACCCCCTCGAACGGGCCCAGGAACTCGTGTACCAGGCCAGCGAAAAGCTGGACGCCATCGAGGCGGCTCTGGCCGCCGCCGCCGAGGAGCGCGCCGCCGGCAACCACGACCAGGCCCTGGACGCCCTCAAGCTCATCGAGCGCGACGTGCGGGCCATCCAGAACGGCGAGGAGCGCGTCCGGCAGGCCATTCAGGACGCCAGGGACAACCCCCCGGTCTTCCCCGTGCCCGAGGAGGGCGAGGACGACCCGCGGATAAAGTACGAGGAGAACCTCTCCCGCCTCGGCGAAATCGCCGGTTGGCAGGTGACCATCTCCCAGATAAAGCTGGCCGAGTGCCGCTTCTACTCGGCGATGAACTACCTGGGCCTGATGCACAAGCTCTACGCCGGTGACGGCCTGCCCGAGAACCCCAGTGTGGACGACGAGGTGGCCCTGGTCCAGGAGAAGCTGAACCGCCTGCGCACCAGCGCCGGCAACGGCGAGCAGGCCAAGATTCTGGCCAAGCAGGCCGAGGAGGCCCTGGCCACGGCCCGCGACCTCCTGCCCCCCGAGGGCGACCCGGTGCTCGAGGCCAACCTGGACACCCTCCAGCCCCAGGTGGTGGACCTCCAGTCGCTCATAGCCCAGGAGATAGCCAACACCATCAACAGCCAGGCGCATGCCCAGGTGGAGCTCGGGCTGGTCCTTTTGAAGGACCGCCGCTATTCCCAGGCGCTGCGCGAGATTCAGAAGGCGGAGACCTACGTCCCCGGCTACGAGCTCGTCCCGCGCGCCACCGCCGAGGTGAGCTACGTTCAGGGGATCGAGTACCTGGAGGGTTCCCAGGATAAGCGCGCCGAGGGCGCCTTCCTCGAGGCGCTCAAGTACGACGTCCGCCACTACGGTGCCAACCTAGAGCTGGGGAAGCTCAAGCTGAAAACGGGGGACCCCGCCGCGGCGGTCGAGTACCTGACCCAGGCCACGCAGATCAAGCCCGACCAAGGGACGGGGCATTTCTTCCTGGCCCGGGCCCTGGTCGCCCAGGGGAAGCAGCGGGACGCCCTCGCCTCCTTCAAGCGGGCGGCCGACCTGGGGTACGGCGTGGACGCCTTCCGGGAGTGGGGGTTCGCCTGGGAGGCGCTGGACGACCTGGGAGAGGCGATAGACGTTTACGAGGACGGGATCCGCCACGGCGGTGACTCCGACCTGGTGCTGACCGCGCATCTGGCATACCTCTACGCCCTCGAGGACGAGAGCGACTCCACGGCGGTCCGGCTGGCGCAGGGGGCCCTCGATGGCGGCGGACCCCCCGAGTTCGCCTGGCCCGCCCTGGTTTTAGCCAACTACAACTCCGACCGGTACTCCGTGGTCGTCGAGATGGCGGATGAGGCGCTGGCCGCCCTGTCCGCGGGATTCTCCGCCGCCCGGGCCGTGGTCCTGTACGCCAAGGCGGCGTCGCAATACGAGATGGACGACTTCACCGCCGCCCTCGCGACCCTCGACCAGTCGCCCCCGGACGTCCCGGAGGCCCTCCGTATGGATTTCGACAGACTCCGGGGCAACGTCGTGGACGCGCTCACCCGGGGCGTGGACAAGGAAAAACGCGACCTGGAGAAGGAGCGTGACAAGCTCCGGAACGAGCGCCAGGGCCTGGAAAAGGAGCTGGCGAAGCCCGAGGCCGACACCGCCGCCATCCAGGTGAAAATTGCGGAGGTGGACGCCAGGCTGGCCGAGATCGAGGCCCGGCTCGGGGAGCTCGAGTCCGAGCGCGGTTCCTTGCAAGAGCGCGTCGAGTGATGTTCAACTGGATCCCCCTATTCGGCGGAGAGGTTATGATGCGGACCCTCTTCGCCGTCTTGCTTCTGGCCGGCCTTCTGGGCTGGCTTTTCTACAGGAAATTTTCCGGCGGGCCGTGGCGGCGGGCGACGGCCGACTACCTCTGGGCGCTCGTGATCGGCCTGGCGGCGGCGCGGGTGGTCGAGTACCTCGTCTTCCTCCCGAGCTACCTGGGGCTGGACCACCTGGTCCGGTCGTGGACCTACCTGGGCGGCTGCTTCTGGCCGGGCCTGGCGGCGGGGCTGGCGGTCCTCTGGCTCCGGGCGAGGCGGCGGGGCGAAGCGCCGTGGCCGTCCGTGGCCGCGGGGGCGCTCACCCTCACCCTCTCCATGATCCTCGTCTGGATAGGGGCGCTGTTGGACAGCTCGGCCTGGGGCGCGGCGGGCGACGTCCCCTGGGCGCTCGGGCCCGGTCAGTACAGCGTCTTCGTTCCGCTGCTCGCGTTCGGTCCCGCGGCCGCCTTCGATCCGAGGATTTCAGCCGCTTACACGATCCACCCGGTCCAGGTCTACTTCGCCCTGGGGTGCCTTTTGATCGGCCTCGGGGGTATTTTTCTAGAAAAAAGGCTGGCGCCCCGCCCGTTCAGCGCGGTCCTGGTCGCCACCCTGGCCCTCCTCTGGTTCGGCCTCGGCTTCCTGCGGGCGGACGACCCGGTTTTAATCCTGGGCCTGTGCGCGCCCCAGATTATGGCCCTGGGGGGGCTCGTCTGGAGCGCGGCGGTCCTGGTAACCGAGAAAAAAAACCGTGGCGGCGGAAGCGGTACTCGGGTCCCGACCGCCGGTTGACGGCGGGTCCGCCCGGGGCGGCCTTCAACCCGGCAACACCGCTGTTTGCGATGACGTAGGGGCCGACCGACGGCGCGCCGTTCAGGTCGGCCCGCTTTTTTTAAATGTGGCCCTCACCCCCATCCCCTCTCCCGGAGGGAGAGGGGGCCGTTTCGACCCTCACCTTAGCCCGGAGGCGAGCCTCTCCCCGGAAGGGAGAGGGGGACCAATTGTTTACAGTCGCCCGAGGCTCAGATACTCCGAGCGGTCAAAAAAAACGATAAAATAACCCGTGGCGCACACGCGGTTTTTTTGTTAACCTATACTCCCGTAGATTAACCAAACCGGCGCGGGAAAACCGGTTCCACGGACACCCAAGCGAGGCGGGGGAACGGACGATGGAAGGGCTGTTCGATTTCGAGAGCATCAGCGCCAAGACCGACGACACCGAGGAAGTGGATTTCTTCCCGGAGCAGTACCGCATCGGGCGCACGAAATACATCGTCATCACCGGCGGGGTGATGTCCGGGGTGGGGAAGGGCGTCTTCTCCGCGTCGCTGGGGCATCTCTTGAAGCACTACGGCTTCTCGGTGAGCCAGATAAAGATTGACGGCTACCTGAACTACGACGCGGGGACGCTGAACCCCTACCGGCACGGCGAGGTTTTCGTCCTGGACGACGGCACCGAGTGCGACATGGACCTGGGCACCTACGAGCGCTTCCTCAGCTGCGACCTCTGTGCCGACAACTACCTGACCTCGGGCAAGCTCTACTCCAAGGTGCTGGAGAAGGAGCGCAAGGGCGACTACCTCGGGCGCGACGTGCTGGTCATCCCCCATGTCACGGGTGAGATCAAGTTCTTCATCCGCACGCTGGCGAGCTCGCGACCCTACGACATCGTGCTGATCGAGATAGGTGGCACGATCGGCGACATCGAGAACCTGCACTTCGTGGAGGCGGCGCGGGAGCTCTTCGTGGCCGAGGGGCGCGAGAACGTCATGTTCGCCCACGTCACCATGCTCCCCTACAACGAAGCCTCGGGGGAGCAGAAGTCCAAGCCGACCCAGCACTCGGTCAAAAAGCTCCTCGAGACCGGCATCCAGCCCGATATCGTCGTGGGGCGCAGCCCCAAGGGCGTCGCGCCGAAGGTGCGGCAGAAGATCGCCCTCTTCTGCAACGTGGCCCAGGAGAACGTCATCAGCTCGCCGGACCTCCCCAGCATCTACGCCCTGCCCTACGTGCTGGACCTCCAGCGGCTGGCCTGGCTGGTGACACAAAGGCTCAAGCTCTCCATGCCGATCCCGACCAACGGCAAGTCCGAGCCCCCGCTCCACTCCTACGTGGAGTACGTACAGACCGAGGGTCTCCCCCTGGTCAAAATCGCCATCACCGGCAAGTACGCCACGTTGAAGGACTCCTACATCAGCATCGTCAACGCCCTGGAGCACTCGGGTGTGGCGCTGGGGGTCCGGGTGGAGCCGGTGTGGGTGGACACCACCGAGATAGCGCGCCCCGAGGACGTTGAGCGGCTGCTGCCCCCCGACACGGCCGGCGTCATCGTCCCCGGCGGCTTCGGCGCCCGGGGGGTGGAGGGGAAAATCCAGGTCATCCAGTACGCCCGGGAGAGGGGGCTGCCCTTCCTGGGCATCTGCTACGGTTTCCACTTCGCCGTGGTGGAGTTCGCGCGCCACCTCTGCGGTCTCGAGGACGCCCAGACCACCGAGGTCAACAGCCGCACGCCCCACCCGGTGATCCACCTCCTCCCCGAGCAGAAGAAGAAATCCAGGCTCGGCGGCACCATGCGCCTGGGGGGCCACAAGGTGCGCCTGGACCCGAAGAGTGCGGTGGCCGGGCTCTACGGCCGCACCGAGATCACCGAGCGGTTCCGCCACCGCTTCGAGTTCAACAACGACTACCGCGAAATTTTCGAAAAACAGGGGATGCGCTTCGTGGGCACCACCCCCGACGGTGCTATCATGCAGGTGCTGGAGCTGCCCGGCCACCCCTACTTCGTTGCCAGCCAGTTCCACCCCGAGTACACCAGCCGGCCGCTCTCGCCGAACCCCCTCTTCTTCGGCCTGGTCCGGGCCGCCGCCCTAAAAAAGGAGCCGGTGACCGTATGAATCCCGTGATAGAAGCCATCCTGGCGAGGCGCAGTTGCCGCGACTTCACCGGCGAGCCGATTCCCGCGCAAGACCTGGAGCTGTTGAAGGAGTCGTTGCGCTGGGCCCCGTCGGCGGGCAACCGCCAGCCCTGGCGCTTCGTCCTGGTGTGGGACCGGGGAACGCGGGTCCGCCTCGGCGAGGCGGCCTACGGGCAGATGTTCATCGCCGACGCGCCGCTCGTGGTGGTCGTGGTGGCGCTGCCGGAGGTGTCGGCCGGGCGTTACGGCGACCGCGGACGGGGGCTCTACTGCCTGCAGGACACCGCCGCCGCGGTGCAGAACCTCCTCCTGGCCGCCCACTCCCTGGGTTACCGCTCGTGCTGGGTGGGCGCCTTCGACGAGGGCGGGGTGCGGCGCGTGCTGAGCCTGGGGGCCGACGAGCGCCCGGTGGCTCTGGTGCCCGTGGGCCGGGGGACCTACACCGAGGAGAGGACCGACCGGGTTCCGCAGAAGAAAATTTTTCACGAGCTGCCCTAGGGGGGCGCCTTGACCGAGAAGGTTCCCGACCCCCGCCGCTGGGAGACGCCGCTCTTCCTCTCCCAGGCCTTTTTCCTCACCACCACCGACCACGCCGGCAACCCGCACCTGGAGCCGGTGACCCGCCTTTTCCCCCTCTCCGACTCCCCGCCGCTCATCGGCCTGGTCCTGCCCGAGGGCACCCTGGCCCACCGGCACTTGGTCAAGACCCGGGATTTCGTGGTCAACCCGGCGCCGGTGGGGCTGGCGCTCGCATTCTGGCTGTCCGGGGATCCGGCCTACACCGGCCTGGACCGCATCGGGCGCCTGGGTCTCACCCTCGAGCCGTCGCGGGAGGTCGCCCCGCCGCGAATCGCCGAGTGCCCGGCCCACCTCGAGTGCCGCGTAACGGAACGCAAACCGCTCCCCGGCGCCGCGCTCTACGTCGCCGAGATTGTGGCGGTGGATGTGGACCGGAGTATTTCGTGGGGGACGCTCCGCGAGCGGTTCAGGGCGCTCGCGCCGCTGTTGTGGCTTCGGGAGGACGGCGAGTATTACTGCGAGCCGAAGTCGCCCCACCGGGCCCGATAGCGAAAGGCGGCTCGGCTTCCCCCTCCCAGTGGGAGCGGCGCGCCGACGGGGCCGGGGTGAAGGTTGCCGTATTCTCCCTCCCCCCTTTGGGGGAAGGCTCGCCTACGGGCCGGGGAGGGGGGCGAATCAATGTGCGGGTGTGGACACCCGCCCCTACGGGTGAGATGTGAATCCCACGCCGTCCTCGTAGGGGCCGACCTTTAGGTCGGCCCGCGGGCGGGCCTAAAGACCCGCCCCTACATCATCGCAACTACGGGTAGAGGTAAAAAAACGGCGGCCCACAGAGGACTCGTCCTACGGTGCCGCCCTACGTCATCGCAATTGGCGAGGCTTGGGCTAGGGTGAGGGTCGGCGCGGCCCCCCTCTCCCCGTGGGAGCGGCGCGCCGACGGGCCAGGGTGAGGGTCGAGGTTGGGAATGTGAAAAAGGCGGGGACTAAAGTCACCGCCCTACATTTGCAAAAAGACACTTGTGCAGGTCAGGGACCCGGCGGCGGGGACGGCCTCCCCGTCAGCTCGGCGTACGGCGGGGCGAAGTACCAGGCGTCGCGCCACTCGGCCGGGTCCATCCGCGCCAGGCCCTTCAGGTCGTCGCGCCGGTGCAGGACTGTCACCGTGGCCGTCCGGGGCACGACGAGGTGATACCGCTCCCAGAGCTCGCCGCGCCGGGTGAGGTCCAGCTCGCTCACCAGCTCGGGCGTCCCGCCGGCGAGAAATAAATCGGGGAAGGGCTGCAGCGCGATCCATTCCGGGGCGCGCCCCAGGACGTACTCCGAGTCGTAGCACTCGTGCCCCGGTTTCCCCAGGCCGGGGATTTTCACCCCCTCCCGGGCGATGTGGGCGTCGGAGAGCCCCAGCATGTCCACGGTTTCCAGGCCGGTGAAGTAGGGGATGACCCCGGCGATGGTCACCGCCACGGTGTCGTCGAGGTCGGCGTTCTCCCCGAGCCAGCGTGCGGTGGCATGGAGCCGCTCCGAGTAGTACCGCAGGTCGCTGAAGGTTATCGCCGGCTCGCTCCAGAAGGTGGAGAGGGCCCAGCTTCCGGCGAAGAAGACGACCAGCGCCGCCGGGACGGTCAGTTTCTTCCGGGGGAGCCTTTCGAGGAGCCGTTCCGCGCCCAGGGCGGAGGCGACGAAGACCAGCGGCAGGGTGGGCACCAGGAGGCGGAAGACCATCCAGTCCCCGCCGATGATTACGAAAAAGAGCCAGTAGGCCGCCGTGCCGGCGAGCATGGGCCAGAGCCTGCGTCCCTGGTTCCTCCACCGGACGGCCGCCAGGCAGGCGAGCGGCGGGGCGGTGAATAACAGAAACCAGCCCAGGTCGCCCAGACCGCGCTCCGCGAGACGCCAGTTCAGCCCCGTCTTGACGTAGAAGGTGTTGGGGACCCAGTCGCCGTAGTAGAGGAGCCGGAACAGGAGCTGCCCTCCGGCCAGGGCGGCGAGGGGCGCCAGAAAGATGAAAACCCGCGGCCAGCTCCGGTCCTTGCGGAAGACCAGCCATGCGAGACCGGCGAGGGCGAAGAGCGCCCCCTCGGGCCGGACCAGGAACCCCAGGCCGAAGAGGGCCCCCGCCCCGAGAAGCTCGCCCCCGCGGTGTCGTTTATCCGCCCCCTCCCGCCCGAGGAGCAGGTAAAAACCCCCGGCCAGGCACGCCGCCAGGGCGCCCGTCTCCATGGCCCCGGCCAGGTGCCAGAACTGGAAGCTCCCGTTCAGCGCCACCAGCCACGCCGCGCCCGGACCGGCCCAGCTCCTCTCCCCGCCCAATCTTCGTCCCAGAAGCCAGGTCAGGACGACGGTCCCCACGCCGAAGAGCCCGGCCAGAACCTTCACCGCCGCCGGCCCGGGGATGCCCAGCCCCATCAGCCCCGTCAGCATCGCCAGCCAGCCGAAGCTGGTGTAGCCCTCCACCCGCTCGCCGGGGTTGAAGACCGGCCCGTGACCCGCGAGCCAGTTGTCGGCGTAGCGCATGAAGATGTACGCGTCGTCCACCGAGTTCCACAGGAAGCGGTCGGCGTAGACAAAGGCCCCCGCGAGGGCGACGATGACCGCCCCCAAAAGGAGCAACCGGCTCCACTTTTCGTGCGTATCGGTCGGCGGGTTCACGGCATTAAAAAACGGGTCAGCCCCGATGATAAACCACGCCCGGCGGTGTGGCAACGGCTCACTCGACCCGGCGCTCCACGATGCGCCCCGAGTCCAAATCGAAGGTGATATAACCGAGGAGTCGGGAGCAGTCGCGGTCGGCGAAGAACTGGAGCTGGCCGAGCCGGTTCCCCGAGAGCGACCAGAGGAAAAGCTGGAGCTCGCAGCTCCTCCACCCCTCGAGCCGTCTGAACTCGGCGGCGGCGGTGCGCATCCAGTCCTCCACCTGGCCGTCGGAGTAGTCGGGCAGCCTTTCGAAGGAGCCCCCCTCGGTGTGCCAGGTCTTGGTGGTGACGGCCCCGCCCCAGTCCACCCAGACCGTGAGCAGCCTCCCGTCCCCGGAGAAATACTCGAACTGCCACTCGGGGCAGTCCCGGGCGTTCGCCAGGCCCCCCATCTCGTCGAGCCAGACGCCGGCGACCAGGTAGCACGGGGCGTCGGGGTCCCACGTCCGGGCGGCCTCGTCGGCGATGGGCCGGGCCCAGGAGACGCCCCGGAACGTGAGGTAGTCGTACCCGGCGAGGTCCACCATCAGCGGGTCGGAGACGACTGAAGACTGCCTCGACGGCTCGTCGTACTGCAGGGCATAGCCGCTGATGTCGGTCACGCGGGTGCAGCTCAAAAGGAGGGCGATGGCCGGTGGGAGCAGAAGAAGGCGGGCGGCGGGCTGGTTCACGGCTACCTCCACGTCTCGGGTGCAGATAGCCCAGGTTACTCATGTTATAAATAGCACAATTTCTCTAAAGCGTCAAGCTTGATCAACGTATCTTATTGTAAATCAAGCATATAATAAAGGGTCGCGGGGTTGCCGCGACCCGTGGGGGCGAATTTTCGTTTGACAAGGGGCTTAAGCCCCTTGTTCGGGCGCCGGTGAGGGGTCTGGAACCGGTCCCAGGGTCACCCATTGCGTTGGCGGAGAGACGTAGGGGCGGGTGTCCACACCCGCCCGCTTTCTCAATCCCGACCCTCACCCCAACCCTCTCCCTGGAAGGGAGAGGGGGAATTAGGCGGCCGCTCGATCAACCCATATCCAGGGCCAACCGGGTAGACTGCCTGCGGGGCAGTATCAACCGGTTCAATATCCCGCCGGCCGTCTTGAACGGCCTGTTGAGTATCCGGTGCGCCTCCCGGTGCAGGAACCGCATCCGTTCGGGGGTTACGTACGGGTGGTTCCAGACCAGATGCTCGGTGTTGTAGTGCCGGTAATCACGGTCGAAGATACCGTAGGTGGAGTCAAACTGGTCCCACATCGGCGTCTGGGGGAAGGGGGTCAGGATGCTGAGGGCGAAGACGTCGAAGCCCATCTCCCCCAACCGCCGGACGTCCCGGAGGGTATCCGCCTCATCCATGTTCTCGTGGCCGACGATGTAGTTGATCATGCGGTAGATCCGCCCCTTCTCCTTGGTTTTGCGCGCGAACTCGATTATCTCCTCCACCTTCTGCTTTTTGTTGACGGTGTCCAGCACCTGCTGGGAGACGACCTCGACGCCGATGCAGGTGGCGATGAGCCCGCGCTCGCACCAGGTGTCCAGGTTGTGGAGCACGATAGACGCCCGGGTCATCGCGAACCAGCGGAAGCCGTATTTTGCGAAGAGGAGGGTGATGTGGTCGCTCGCCACGGGGTCTATGCCGAAGGTCTCGTCGTAGAGCAGGATGTACTTGATTCCCATGCTCCGGAGCTTCTTGAGCACGTTCTCGATGCCTTCCTCGTTGATGTTGAAGGTGTGGCCCCCCCCGAAGGCCGCGGCCTGGCAGAAGGAGCATTTGTACGGGCAGCCGTGCCTGGTGTAGAGAATCGCTACGTTCAAGAGCTTGATTTTTCCGTGGTTGATGCTTAAGCTGCCGACCACCAGGGGGTGCTTGATCTGGTCGTCGGCCACCCGGTGTCCGAAGAGCCCGGCGACGGCGTTCTCGCCGGGTCCGATGACCGTGCGGTCCACCAGGGATTCAATGTGCGGGTCGAGGGCGCCGTAGTTCCCGGCCCATATTTCGCGCACGCCCTGGCGCCGGGCCTCCTCGATCATCCGCTCGACCTCGGTGATCTCGCTCTGATAGAGGCTGAAACCGACGACGTCCCAGCCTTCCGCCAGCTTGGCCTTGTACTCATCCCAATTCGGGTACTCGAGCAGCTCCACCTCGGGCACGTTGCGCTTGATGAATCGGAGGCCGATGTTGAAATCGCGCGGCATGCACGGGCTCCAGGGCTTGTGCTGGAAGTTGTCGTTGATGAAGTCCACGTAGACGCCTGAATAACGCCGGTAGACGGTGCTCAACAGCACCCGGGGGTTCGATGACGTTGCGCTCAATGGCTTGACTCCTTACCGAATTGCTCGGTTGGAAACACTTGCGGATAACGCTGTCACCGGTGCTTCCAGACGGGTTTTGGTAAGTCCCGGTTATAAAAATCGGGTGGGTATCCACACCCGCCCGAGGCCTACCGCGAGGATCGCCACTTCGAGAACGGGGAATTTTTTAGCGACTTCGGGAAAAAAATTCCCTTTCTACACTACTTTGCTCCGGTGTGTTCTCCCCCTCGCCGGGGGTAGTATATCACTTTTTCGGATTTTATGCGTTTGACGCGCGGAGCCCATCGGGGACGAACGGAGGGAGCGATGGATCCGGGCCGCGCCACGGTCGGCGCTTGTCGTTATCGTAGGGCGTGGATGCGAATCCCCCTCTCCCTGTGGGAGAGGCTCGCCTACGGGTCGGGGTGAAGGTCGGGGGTGAGAATGCGGGCGGGTCTGGAGACCCGCTCCTACGGGTGAGATGTGAACCGTGTATAACCTTCGTAGGGGCCGACCTTTAGGTCGGCTGCGGGCGACCGCAGAGGGTCGCCCCTACGTCATCGCAAACGGGATCGGGTTGCAGCGCCCCCCTCTCCCTTTTAGGGAGAGGCGCGCCTACGGGTTGGGGTGAGGGTCGGGCGTGAAAGCGGCGGGGATAGAATCCCCGCCCTACATTGGGGGCACATTACGGTGGATGACACAATGGGCGGGTGTGGACACCTGCCCCTACGCCCTATTTCACGAATCGGAACCGTAGGGGCGACCGTCCACGGTCGCCCGCGTTTCGTGAATAAGCGGCGGCCCGTAGAAGGGCCGCCCTACACCATCACCGTAGAGCCGACGGTTACAGCTTCTCGCTGACGCTCTTCCCCTGCAGGAACAGCAGGAGGTAGTCGCGGCCGCCGGCCTTGGAGTCGGTCCCGCTCATGTTGAACCCGCCGAAGGGCTGCACGTCCACCAACGCCCCGGTGCACTTGCGGTTCAAGTAGAGGTTCCCCGCGTGGAGCTCGCGCCGGCCCCGCTCCAGGTTCTCCCGACTCTTCGAGTAAAGCGCCCCGGTGAGGCCGAAGGGGGTCGAGTTGGCGATGCGCACGATGTCGTCGAAGTCTTTGGCCTTGATAACCGCGGTGACGGGGCCGAATATCTCCTCCTGGGCGACGCGGGCGTTCCAGGGCACGTCCACGAAGACCGTGGGCTCGATGTAGTACCCCTGGCGGCCGATGACCTTGGCCGGCCTGCCCCCGCACAAAAGCCTGGATTCCTTCCTGCCTATCTCGATGTAGGAGAGGATTTTGTCGTAGGAGTCCTGGGTGATTACGGGGCCGTGGTTGTTGACCGCCGGGCCGTCTATCCACTCGGTGGGGTCGTGGGTGACGATCTTGGGGATGCGCTCGGCGAGCTTTTCCACCACCTCGTCGTAGATTTTCTCGTGGACCATGGCGCGGCTGCCGGCGGAGCACTTCTGGCCCTGGTAGCCGAAGGCCGCCACGGTGACGCCCTCGACGAAGGCGTCCACGTCGGCGGTCTCGTCGGCGGCCATGAAGTCCTTGCCGCCCATCTCCAGCACCGTCCGCTTGAGCCATTTCTGCCCCGGTTGGACCTTGGCGGCGCGCTCGAAGATGCGTGTCCCCACCTCCTTGGAGCCGGTGAAGTTGATGAAGCGGGTCCGGGGGTGGTCCACGACGAGGTCGCCTATCTCGCCGCCGGAGCCGGGGATGAAGTTCAGCACGCCGGGGGGCAGGTTGAGCTCCTCGAATATCTCTACCAGCTGCCAGGCGATGGCCGGGGCCGGGGTGGCCGGCTTCAGACAGACGGTATTGCCCGCGACGATGGGCGCCGTGGTGATGCCGGCCATGATGGCGAAGGGGAAGTTCCAGGGCGGGATGGCGACCCCCGCACCCAGGGGGATGTAGGAGTAATCGTTCTCCTCGCCGGGCCAGGGGGTCAGCTCCTGGGGCCGGGCGTAGCGGACCGCCTCTCGGGCGTAGAACTCGAGAAAATCTATCCCCTCGCAGGTGTCGGCGTAGGCCTCGATCCAGTTCTTCCCCTCCTCGTACACCATCCAGGCGGAGAGCTCGTAGATGCGGTCGCGGCAGATTTGGGCGGCGTTCAGGAGGTAGCGCGCCCGGTGCTCGGCGGGGACGAAACGCCAGCTCTCGAAGGCCGCGTCGGCTGATTCGATGGCCTTGGCGGCCAGCTCGGCGGTGCACCTGTGGAAGGTGCCCACCACCTGGTCCGTGTTGCCGGGGTTGATCGAGTCGAAAGTCTTTCCCGTCTCAACGCGCTCGCCGTTGATGACCAGCGGGTAGGTGCGGCCGAGCTTCGACTCGACCAGCTTCAGGGCCTCCTCCATTTTTTTCCGGACCCCGGGTTCCGAGAAATTCACGTAGGGTTCGTTCTTGAAAGGGGGCAGCATCGTGGCCATCCTCCGGTTTGAGGTTCGCGATGGTCGTCCAAAAGGCCCACCGATTATACGCCGCCGCCCGAGGGAAATAAAGGGTGGGCGGCCCCGGCGCCTCCCGGAATCCCGTAGGAACCCCCGGCTCCTCCCGGCCGTAGGCTGACCGACTACCCCCCTTCCGGCGGGAAATGAATGCCGACGCTGGAGACCTTGACGGAGGGCGTATTTTCGAGTATATTAGTATTGTCTTATCTTTTCCCCGGCGCACCCAGAAACCCCAACCCCGGACGGTGGGATGGAAACCCCGGAAGAGGCCCTGCGTTCCTTGCGTCTGAAGGTCGAGTGGTCGGGTTTCCCGCCCCTCACCCCCCCGCGTTTCGTCCGGGAGGAGCGGAAAAAGGCGCTGCTCAAGTGCTACCGGCTCCTCCTGGAGGGGAGGCCGGCCGAGGCGCTCGAAATCCTGAAAGCCCTGAGCGCAGAGGTCAAGGACGAGACCAACGCCGCGGCGCTCTTGAACCTTGTCGCTTACTGCCGGATGGAATCGGGCGACCACGAGGCCGCCAAGGGCGTCTACATGCAGGCCATGAGCGCGGGCCAGCGGCTCGCGAACCCGGGCATCCAGATGGACGCCCTGACGGGAATCAGCGTCACGGAGGCGTCCCTGGGTGAGTACGGGCGGGCCAGGCACATCGTGCTCCACGGCATGAGCATCTCCGGCGCCGGCGACGTCGTCCATCTGGCCACCCTCAAGCGCTCCCTGGGCTTCGTCGAGCGGATGGCGAACCAGCACGACGACGCCCTCGGCCCCCTGGGCGAAGCCCTGCAACTCTTCCGGGAAGCGGGCGACGACGTCGGAGCGGCCTGGACCCACCTCGATCTGGGCGCCTGTCACAAGCGGGCGGGCCGGTTCGCCGAGGCGGCGGCCTCCTTCCGTTCCTCGGTGGAGCGGTTCGATGCGCTTGAGTGCAAGCCCGGCATGTCCAAGGCCCTGATTCAGCTCGGGGCGGTCGAGGAGTTGCGCAGCAATGTGGAAGAGGGGCTCGACATCCTGAACCGCGCCCTCGTCATCGCCGAGGAGGCGGATCACAAACCGGGGATCGCGCTTTGTCTGAACAACATCGGCGTCATCCTGAACCGCCGGGGCGTGTACGAGAGCGCGATCGAGCACTTCAAACGCGCCCACCGAATAGCGGGGGTCATCGGCGACGTGTCCCTGGAGAGCGGGTCCATCAACAACCTGGGGAATGTCTACTACGACCGGGGCGAGCTGGACCTGGCCAAGGAGTCATACAAATCCGCCATCCAGAGCCAGAGACACTGCCGCAACGAGGAGATTCTGGTCGGTTACCTGGGCAACCTCGGCCTGGTGTACCTGGAGCTGGGCGAGTTCCGGAAGAGCGCGTCGTCGCTGGAGGAGGCGGTATTTCTCTTCTCGAAGGGCAACAACCGCTTCGGCGAGGCGGTGATGCTCTCCAACCTGAGCGGCGTGTACATCGAGATAGGCAAATACAGGAAGGGGATGGGGCTTTGCGAACGGGCGCTCTCCATCTTCCGGGAGCTGGACAGCCCCTGCGCCACCGCCGAGGCGCTGTCGAACCTGGGGTGCATCCGCTCACACACTGGGGAGCACGACCTCGCCGATAAAGCCTTTCGGGAGGCCCTGGAGCTGATCGGCGGGATCGAAGAGCCGATCACTCACGGGCAGATTCTAGTCACGAAGGCGCTGGCCGAGGCGGACGCCGGGAAGGTTGACCGGGCGCTGGCCACTACGCGCAAGGCCCTGAATATTTTCAAGAAACTGGGCCAGGCGAACAAGGTCACGTACTGCCAGTCCCTTCTGGCCAGGCTGCACGGCATTCTGGGGAAGACGGAAGAGGCGACGCGTTTTATCGGGGAGGCGGAACCTCGGCTGGAGGGGATGCCGGATTCGGTGGAAAAACTGAAGTGCCTGCTGAATCTGGGGGCCGCGCTGCGGATGACCGGCGAACACCGGAGAGCGTACGATTACCTGCGCGCCGCGTACCTGGGATTTTTCAGGATAAGCGCTGCGCCGGGGCTGGCGCAGTCTCTGGGCGAGCTGGGGCTGCTCGCCTTCGATACCGGCAATTTCCCGCAGGCGGCGGCGTACCTCGTCGCCGCGGTCGAGGCGCTGGGCGCCCTCGAGGGGCATCCGCCGGAAAAAGAGCTTATCGCGGCGGCTCTGGGCGAGGCGCGGACGGCCCTGACCCGGGAGGGTCTGAAACCGGTCGCCTTCGATCCCGCGAACCCGCCCGAGTTGGAGGATTGACCCGGGTCACGCGGTAAAAAAAGCGGGCGGGCCGGTTCGCCGAGGCGGTGGTCTCCCACCGTTCCTCGGTGGAGCGGTTCGATGCGCTTGAGTGCAAGCCCGGCATGTCCAAGGCCCTGATTCAGCTCGGGGCGGTCGAGGAGCTGCGCGGCAACGTGGAAGAGGGGTTCGACATCCTGACCCGCGCCCTGACCATCGCCGAGGAGGCGGATCACAAACCGGGCGTGGCGCTCTGTCTGAACGACATCGGCGTCATTCAGTATCTTTAGTGGTTCGAACCGCTATTCGTAAAGCGCCTTTATCTTCCCCCAGCTTCCCATTTCAACACCCGTCGCGTCCTCGAACATCACCGCCAGCGTATCGTCCAGGATGTAACCCCGAGCGTCAGGCGGCAGAGGGTACCAAACGCCCGACGACACGGGGGGACCGATATCTTCCGGACCGTAGTCGCCGCCGTCAGCGGTGTAAGGCGCTAGGTGTATGTCGGTAATATCCTCCATTTTGATGTTCTCCGTGGTCAAAACACGGGTTTGGCCCGGGCCGAACTGGCCGTACACGCTGAAGTCCACCCGGCTCCCGGGTATTTCCACACCCATGTGGGTTAACCAAGCTTCGCCGAACTCGACCTGGTGGCTTCCGCTGCGGATGGCTATATTTACGGGAGCGGCTTCAACGGCGCCGACGAAAAGTAAAAAACCAACAGTCATCAACGAAACGATATTCCCCTTCATAGTAACCGACCTCCTCTTTGTTTTTAGCCACCACTTACTGTGGACTTTCTTAAATATTCTATAAGTAATTCACCTGATAATCAATTAATTAATTTTTTAGTCGAGCAGTTTTCCTCTCCCAGGGGGAGGAGTATTTGTTCATAGGTTGGGGTGAGGGTGAAAGCGGGCGGGGTACGGAGCCCCCGCCCTACGGGATTTGATTGAATCGCGCGACGCCCTCGTAGGGGCCGACCGACGGCGCGCCGTTTAGGTCGGCCCGCGGATACCGGGTTTTAGTTATTTTTACCCCCCTCCCTCACCCTCCCCCCAGAGGGGGGAGGGG
>Ga0315289_10000342_pt1 | contig 73059 bp, 65 predicted proteins | sample YL17G11_40_MG_FD_203452 | JGI IMG/M metagenome (GOLD analysis project Ga0315289, IMG submission 203452) | Sediment microbial communities from Yellowstone Lake, YNP, Wyoming, USA - YL17G11_40 | ecosystem: Environmental > Aquatic > Freshwater > Lake > Sediment | place: USA: Wyoming | collected...
GTCTGCATAAAATGTCATGGGAAACTTACCCTTACAGTTCATGAGATGTCCGTGAAGAAATACCTGAATATTTCTAAGGAGATCGCGGTGAAATACCATCTCCCGGTCTATGCGCAACAAAGAATAGCTCTTGTTGAAAAATCCATTGACTCATTATTCATAAGCGATAAGGTAAAAAACACTAAACTGAGTGATTTCTTCTAAGGCGGAACCAAGCATAATGTTCATATATCTATTCGCTCATGCTCTTTGTAGGTTGGTGCATATGAGCGAGAACCCGATACTTCCGGTTGATAAAAAAACCTGGAACAAATGGTCATTCTACATCAATGTGATTATCTTCATCATTGTTGCTGTTTTCATTTACCTGCTTATCAGAGACGCATATGAGGCAGGTCAAGTATCCGTTCAAAATAATACAAACCTTCTCACCGACGCATGGTTCGTTATTGTCCGAGACATTGCGTTCCTCGCAGCAGGACTAGTGATTCTGTTCGTTCAACTGTTCAATTACTACAGACAGCTCAGTCGCCGATCATGGTAACTATGGCGAGAGGTGTAGGATAGACTGGGGAGCTAGGCGTTCCCTGTAACCAGAAATCGCCGATATGCTGGGGTCGAACTCAAAAGGCGGTGTAACGAGTATCTCGTGATCCGTTTGTTGCCTATGACACCTTGTCCTTTGGGATCAGAGGTGATAACCGCATATAACCGGAGGGTTATATGTCTATCTTTACTGTGGGAACCGGGTGAGGCACGGAAGTGAGCAGCCTTACCACAGACTGCCGATGCTCAGAGGGTTAACGGGGTTGAGAATGCAGACGGGTAGTCACCTGTATGCCACGTGCGTCCACTTGCGAACCGCCTACGCCCGCCAACATTTAAATATCGATGATCTTTCACAGATACGGGAGGATTATTCCTATGGTTCGACTGATAAAAGACGAGAGTCTCACGGCATCCTGGCAGAGTTTTTTTGAAGAGCAGTGTAAAGCAGATATCGAAACTATTGCAGTGGGGTACCCTGAGAAACGCAGTTTATTGATTGATTACTGGGATATGGATAAAGCAGATCCAAAGCTTGCCGAGGTGTTGCTTCATCAACCGTTCAAAGCGATTTTTAATGCAGAAGAAGCACTCAAAACAATTGATGTTGCTGCTGAGCAGAAACTGCAGCTTCATTTCCGTGTAAAAAACCTCCCTGAGACACAGAAGGTTCTCATCAGGAAAATTCGTGCGAACCGGCTAGGATCACTAATCGCTATTGAAGGACTTATTAAAAAAATTACTGAGGTCCGACCGAAACTCATGGTTGCTGCATTCCAGTGTCAGAAATGTGGTGCGGTTATTCGCATTGAACAAGATGAGGATATCTTAAAAGAACCGCCAGAGTGTTATGAGGACCAGGGCGGGTGCGGTAGGGTTTCATCCTTTAAATTATCAACAACGCTGTCGACATTTATTGATTCACAAAAGATAGAAATCCAGGAGAACCCTGAAGGATTACGAGGCGGCGCACAACCTGAGAGAATAAGTGTGTATCTTGAGGATGATCTTGTTGGAGAAGTCGCACCAGGCGATAGGGTAATTGTCAATGGTATTCTTCACTCTATGGCCAGGCATCGAGGAACCTTCCGACTCACCTCATTTGATAAAGCCATGGACGCCATCAGTATCGAAAGCCAGGAGTTTGCTTTTGAAGAAGTTGAAGTCACTAAAGAAGATGAAAAGAAGATAATCAAAGTGAGCAAGGATACCGGAGTTTATGATAAAATGCGACAGAGCATCGCACCGACAATCTACGGACTTGACATTGAAAAAGACGCACTTGTGCTTCAGCTGTTCGGTGGTATTGCAAAGGAAATGCCTGACGGAACCCGCACCCGTGGTGATATCCATGCGTTACTTGTCGGAGACCCTGGTACTGCAAAATCACAGATGCTTAGCTATATGTCTAGGCTTGCTCCTCGGAGCGTGTACGCCTCCGGGAAAGCATCGTCTGCAGCTGGGCTGACTGCTGCAGCTGTCCGCGATGAGTTCGGGGAAGGTCAATGGACCCTTGAGGCAGGTGCATTGGTGCTTGCTGATAAAGGTCTTGCCTGTATCGATGAAATCGACAAAATGGAAGAATCAGACCGAAGTTCCATGCATCAGGCAATGGAGCAGCAGGAAATCTCCGTTGCAAAAGCAGGGATCAACGCCACTCTTAAGTCACGGTGTGCGGTTCTTGCTGCAGCAAACCCGAAACTCGGACGGTTTGACGAGTTCATGCCGATGCATGAGCAAATCAATATGCCGCCAACCTTGCTGTCTCGTTTTGATCTCATCTTTTCCATTCTTGATAAACCAAATCGGAAAACCGATACTGATCTTGCTGATCATATCTTACATTCCCATAAAGCAGGCGAGATCCATGAGCATCTGAGTAAAACCTCTGATGATCTCTATTCAAAAGAAGAGGAAACAAAACTCATGAAGCATGTTATGCCGGTCTTCGAACCTGAATTCCTCCGCAAGTATGTAGCGTACTCAAAACGGAACGTCTTCCCGGTATTAACCGATGAGGCCTTAGAGATCCTTCAGAATTACTACGTGGATTTCCGCAGCTCATCAAAAGATTCAGTGCCGTTTACTCCTAGACAACTTGAGGCTTTTGTTCGACTCGCAGAAGCAAGTGCACGAATACGACTTAGTCAAGAAGCAACTATTGATGACGCGAAACGAGCGATCTACATCATTGATCAATACCTCCGACGGGTCGGAACAGACAGAGAAACCGGGAAATTCGATATCGACATCATCGCCACAGGGATCAGTCATAGCCAGCATGAACGCATGCGGGTTATCCTTGATGTTATTCAGCGATTATGCACAGAATCGAACGAGGATAGTGCCGCCCGAAGTGATATTATCAATGAAGCTGAAATCCAAGGTATCGAATCACGAAAGGTCGAAGAAGTTCTTGATCGATTAAACCGCAATGGACAGATTTATGAGCCATCGCATGGAAAATACAGGCTAGCAGGGCAATAAAAAAAATCGTTGAATATCTATCTCTCCGATATTTTTTATTAAAAAAAAGGAAAAAGAGGGAAGAGTGACTACAAGGCGTCTTCCAGAGAGATGATGAACCGACCTACTATTAAGGCGTTGATCGATTTTGTGACTTGTGGTATGTTTTCTGCGCTTACGGATACGGTGATAATTACTTGCCCAAGACCAATGACTCGTAATGATTGTATCTCGTTTTCGCCAATGGGGAGATACGAAAAGGTTTGATAGGAGAATTGTCGTGAGCCACGGATTATTCCACCGGTGATGTCCATGTCAATGTTAAATCCTGAAACAGCAGCAGTGCCTTGGTTTTGTATCATAAGGTTTACTTTTACTCCACCTTTGATATCAACATCAATTTTATACAGGTCGTATACCGGTTCACCACGTATTTCAACAAAATCAATGTCGCCGATGAATTCATCATCGCTTGTTTCTGGTGGTGGTCCTGTTCCCCATCGGTGGTTACCGATTAACAGGGCAGATTCTGAAAAATGAGGTGGATACTCAGTTTCTGGTGAATAGGTTTCTTTCAGAAGATTATCGTTTACATAGAGTTGGAGGGATGTTCCGTTATAGACCATTTTAATAGTGTTCCACTCACCAATTTGTGGCCAGAGTGATTCATTGATTTGATCGAAAAACACGGTTGCTGCTCGATGTGCAAAGCAATTGTTACCAATAAAATAAATAGCAGAAATACCGACCCGCCCATCCGTGTAGTTACCAAAGAACCGAAGGATATATTGATATTCTTTTGCGACAATTGCTTGATAGCCTCGAGGCCATTCTGAAAAGTTCGCCATTGGTCGTACCATTGCAGAAATGGTAAAGGTGCTCAGATCAAACATGTAATGGTCTTCAACAATGATATAGCGGTTGGTTTCCTTGTCGAAATGGAGTGCTGATCCATTATACCCTGCTCCCTCAACCCAGGTTGGATTCAGAATGGTTCCTGTAAGATTATTTCCGCTTGAGTCATGGGCAACGGTTCCATTTCCTTCATCAAAAAGGTAGGTAGCAACAAGAGTTTCGTTTGACCCACCGACTAGTCGATTGTCTGATGTGAATTGTTTTCCATCTTGTTTTGCTTCACTCACAACCAGAGCACTTGCTGACAGCAGCATGCATACAAAAATAGTTGTTATTTTTTTCATATATTTCCCCCATTCATTTTTTTATATAATATCCTATCGAAGAATAAATATTTAAATTTTTTGTTTAATTATTTGTTCATTTAAAGAAAAAATAGCTTATAAAAATAAGGTTTGGTATAATTCACTATTTTTTTATATCTTTGGTGAAAGGAGATTGACTACTGCCTTCTTTGCATCTTTTTTGTAAATATCACCGATTTCAGCGATGATACATGCTAAGAAATTATCCTTGATCTCATTCCAGTTCAATGTAGAAACACCAAAATAGAGTTTCTTGGCTACATGAGAGGCCCGGTGGATGTGAGGAGCCCACTTCCCAGGCCGGATATCACAGTTATCCATGTGCAAAATATAGACCTTCTGCAGCCCTTTCTTACCAATCAAATAGATTTCAAAACGTCTGTTAAAATATTTATAATTTGAATCTTTATCGTAGTAACGATATTCCAACTCATAGCTCTGGTTAATCGGGATGACTCCTCGCTGCATAGTCTCCACTGTATCAAGGCAGGCTTTTTAAGAATTTGGGAATTTTCCTGACCAGTTTTATCCCATATAATACTCAGCTGGGTACGGATCTGGTTTGAGGCCTTTACGCTCACGGATCTTTTTAATCACTGGGTCTTGCAGGTTCTTGGGTAATGGTTCGAACCCCAGGTTCTCTGTATTCCACAAGACACGCCCACCGGTTGCTGAACGAATCGCTGATGCAAACCCGAACATCTCTGAGACAGGCGCTTTTGCTTCAATCTCCACGGAATCCCCTTCGGTTTTCATGTCTTTGACTTCAGCACGCCTGGTGTTAAGTTCACGTGAAGCATCCCCCATGATTTCTTGCGGGGTGCTGATGAACACTTTCTGAATCGGCTCTAAGAGACCAGGGGACGAAATCGTAATCGCACCGTAAATTGCGTTTCTGGCTGCAGGAATAACCTGTGCAGGACCACGGTGAATCGCATCCTCATGGAGCTTTGCGTCAACCAGTTTTACCAGTACAGCCTGACAGGGTTCTCCAACAGTTGGACCACTTTTCATGACCTCGTCAAACGCTTCCTTAATAAGTTCTCTTGTCTCAAGCAAATGCTGAATACCTTTCGTAACATCAGAAATAATGTTAAGTCCATGCATAGCAAAAGCTCCTTTTGCAACATCACGGTCCAATCCGAGATCCTGAAGGATCTTTGCCACCTCTTTCTTATTTTTCTTTATGTTCTCCGGGATTTCGTTATTATAAATTGCTTTCACAACTGCCTCAGGTAATGGCTCAACTTCGATGTAGAACCGGTTGTGTTTGTTTGGTGATTTCCCCTCAAACTTTGATGGACTGGGTTTCCCGACGGTTTCTCGATACACGACAATAGGCTCGGAGCAGACAATCTCCAGTTTATGGTCATTGCGAATACGATACTCGGTAATCTCAAGGTGAAGCTCCCCCATCCCTGACATCAGGTTCTCACCAGTCTCCTGGTTGATCTGCACCTGAATACTTGGGTCAGCTTTGGACACTAACCGCAAGACCTCAACAAGCCTTGGAAGATCCTTTGTGTTCTTCGCTTCTACAGCGACAGTCACCACAGGTTCTGAAACATGAACAATACGCTCAAACGGTTCTGCATCAGGAGTATCAGTCACTGTACATCCCGCAATCGCATCTCTGATGCCTGTAGCTGCCACGATGTTACCTGCGCTTACATACTCAATAGGTATCCGATCAGGTCCTACCATCACATTGACCTGTTGTACACGGTTCTTATTAGGCATACCAATAACATACACTTCTTGTCCACGAACAACCTTCCCACTGTAGACACGACCAACTGCGACCTCACCAGCATGAGGATCAAGAATGATCTTGGTAACCATGATGGATAACGGGCCATCAGATTTGCAGTCCATCATACCCTTTCCCAAGGGGGATTCTAAATCCCCATGCCAGATATGTGGGATACGGTACCTCTGCGCCTCTTTCGGTGATGGAAGATGGTCAATAACCATGCCAAGGATAACCTCATGGATAGGTGACTTTCCTGCAAGAGTTTTTTGATCATTATTTTTGCAGAAATTATACACATCCTTAAACCCAAGCCCGGTTTTCTTCATATAAGGGAGAGACACGGCCCAGTTATGGAACGCGGAACCAAATGCGACTGTTCCTTCCTCGACCTTCACGTTCCATTTTCCCTTGAAGTCATCAGCGACAACACGGTCTAACAACTCATTGAATTTACTGATGATCTTTACGAACCGCTGCTGCATCTCCTCAGGAGTGACCCGCAGCTCGTTAATCAAACGGTCAACTTTGTTAATGAACAGAACTGGACGAACTTTCTCACGAATCGCCTGCCGAATTACCGTCTCGGTCTGCGGCATCGCACCCTCGACCGCGCAGACGACAATGATACATCCATCAACTGCACGCATCGCACGCGTCACATCACCACCAAAGTCAACATGACCTGGGGTGTCAATCAAGTTAATCAGGTACTCCTGACCCCTAAACGTATGCACCATCGATGCTGATGCTGCGTTGATCGTAATCCCACGCGCCTGCTCCTGCTCATCATAATCAAGAACAAGCTGTTTACCTGCAAGCTCTTCACTCATCATACCGCACCCTGCAAGCAGGTTATCAGAAAACGTTGTTTTCCCATGATCAATATGCGCAGCAATACCAATATTTCGAATATGATCTAAATGGCTCATCAAGGCTGTTGCTTTCTGAATGTTATCTTCTTTTCGCCCCATATCCACACACCTTCAAAAACATATATGTTTTTTGTGGTTATCGAGCTGCTTTGGCGACACGCTCGAGATCATTTTTCTTTGCAACTGAAAAAGAAGCAGGATCATTCTTGCTTGCTTTCAAGAGCTCATCAGCAAGACATGCTTCTATTCTCTTCTTATTTTTATGGCTCGCAGTCATTGCACCAGAGCAGATATTCCGTAGCGCGATATCAAGTCGGCGTTGCGGTGATATATCCACTGCTTTAGGAACCATGATACCTCCGAAGCGTAACCGTGTGGTTTCTTCTTTTGGCGCCGCGTTTTGCAATGCATCAACGAAGACCTGCATAGGGTTTGTTTTGGTTCGACGCTCAATCATCTCAAACGCCATTCGAAGGACTTTGTATGCCTTCGTTTTCTGCCCGGTGTATACCTCGGTTTTCATAAGAATATTAATCATGCGTTCAATAATCGGAACGTTTGCTTTCCCAAACATCTTGTTTGCATGGGGCGCGCCAAGAAAGAAATCCTTGCTTTCTAAATTGATGTAGCGCTGCAACCCTAGATCCTCAATTTTCACGACACTCATGTCATATTTTGCAAACATGGGAAAGAAATCACTGCTTATTTGAACTTCTTTTTTCTCACTCATAGTTATCGTCTCATCGGCTTCTCAACTCTACCTTTTACAAGCTGATTTAAAGAAACATCATTGACTTTAATGACCTTGAATCGGACACCAGGGATATCACCATAACTTCGACCCATTCGACCGCCAATACCTTCTACGATGACCTCATCGTGCTCATCAATGAACCCTATTGCATGGTTCCCTGGAGCAAATGCAGTGATCTGTCTACCATTTTTTATTAACTGGATCTTGACGCATTTCCGGATTGCTGAGTTCGGTTGTTTTGCTTCGATACCGACTTTCTCAATGACGATGCCCCTAGCTTGCGGGACGCCCCCGAGAGGATCTGATTTTTCCTTTAAATGAAGGATCCTTTTTTTGTAGTATCGATCATTCCACAACTGTTTTTTCCGTGCTTTTTTAAGCTGGCGTGCGGCATTAATTCCTTTACCCATAGTTCACCTATTATCTTGAGAGAAGTGAGGCAGTATACGGCTTTTAATATTTAAATTCTCTCTTGAGGAACAGGATGGTTTGCAGGAGAAAAGCGCCGAGGATGATTTCGGTTTTTCTCTATAAAAAACCTTAAATAATACAATACTTCATAGTTATAGCTCAGAGAATTAAAAAATTAATATAGGGGAACGCGATTCGCTGTTCTTTAGGGGATACCGCATGAAGAACATCCATAAAAGAAAATTCGTTGTAGGTGGAATACTCTCACTTTTCCTCTTTATAGGCGTTTTTCCAGCACTTGCTCAAACCAGTAAAGGAAGCGTGAAAACTGTTGAGTGGAGGGCTGATTTTTCATTACCAATACTGAAGCAAAACGGTGAATACACTGAGGTCGTGCTCAACGAAGCAAACGGAGTCATGACAAAGGAAGGATGCCCCATGATGCCTATGTTTTCCAAAACCTTTGAATTCCCACTGGGCACACGAATAACATCAGTTGAGGTTATCCCATCAGAGATACAAACCAAGAGCGTCGAAAAACAGGTCAGACCTGTGCCTTCGAAACAAAAGATTGGCGACATGATTGTTCCTGTGAAAGGAATCATCAATCAAACGGTATACAACAGTGCTGAGGCGTACCCGTCGAGCTGGTATCGCCTTACTACAGGCGCCGGATTGAACACACATAATGACCATGTTCTCTTCGTCTGTTTTCATATTACCCCGGTTCGTTTCCTCCCGAAAGACCAACAACTCCAGTACATTTCGCACCTTACCGTCCGAATCACCGTTGAAGGACCAGCATCAACTCCTTTACAACCATATTCTGATATTCCCTTGGTTATTATTGCTCCCTCTGAGTTTTCTCAGCTACTGCAGCCCCTCGTTGAACACAAAAATAGCTCTGGTGTCCCCACCAGACTGGTTAGCGTAGAGGATATCTATAGTACCTTTTCAGGGCGAGATAACCCTGAGAAAATAAAATATTTCATAAAACACGCGATTGACGACTGGAATACCCAGTATGTACTTCTCGTTGGCGATATGAAGAAACTTCCTATCCGGGTTACGTACGCATCCTGGTGGGAGGCTAATCTTCTCTCTGATCAATATTACGCGGATATCTACGATTCCAACCATGAATTCTGCAGTTGGGATGACAATGACAATAACCGGTTCGGTGAGATAGACCAAAACGGTAATGACATCGATGGCGTCGACTTGTATGCGGATGTGAACGTAGGTCGATTGGCCTGCAGTGACGCAACTGAGGTTTCTACCGTTGTCAACAAAATAATTACCTATGAACAGGAAACGTTTAACCAAATCTGGTTTAAGCGGATAGTGCTTGCCGGAGGAGATACATTCCCGCTCTCCAGAGGAGCGCCACCGTTCGTCTACGAAGGGGAAATCACGAACACCATGGTCGCACAAAACCTCCCTGGATTTGACACCACCTACCTCTGGACATCAAAACATACCCTTCACGCGTTCACGTTTAACTGGGCTATCAACCAAGGTGCAGGGTTTGTCAGCTACGCAGGACATGGATTTGAGCATGGCTGGGGGACCTACCGACCGAACGCCGTAACAAATACATTAATCTTTTACTACACACCATTTGTCAATAACCTCAGGAATGGAAATAAACTACCGGTGATCTTCTTTGATGCATGCCTTACCGCAAAACTTGATTTCAACGTCACCGATCTGCAGAACTACTACCCCAAGATAGCAAACATGCTGGTGCGGATATTTGGCCTTTCCAATAACCCTTCAGATTTCTATACCTGCTTTGCCTGGAGTTTCCTTAAAAAAGAAGGCGGGGGTGGTATCGCCACGATTGGGTCAACCCGAACTGCATACACCTGGGTTGATAAAGATGGAGTCTACGGAGGAGCAGGATACCTGGATGTTCATTTCTTCAAGGCATACCAGGAGGGAGTCCACCTTGGACAGATGCTTACCTCCTCCCAGAATGATTACATCAACAACGTTGACAAGGATTTCTTTACCATTGAGGAATTCATGCTTCTTGGTGACCCAAGTCTCATGCTCGGCGGCTACCAATAACTCATCAGGAGTAGACCCAGGGTTTCCTAGAATATTTACCATGAAAAGAGGCAGGGAAACCCCTCCCGTTGTATGGATGAATCTACAGGAGGAAGCATATAAGGGAAAAGTATTTATTTTCCCAGTTTATTTAGAAATGGGGGACAAAGTAGCAATTGGGGAGGCTGCTTTAGGTATCTGCTTTCCACTAAAGGCACATTCCTCCTATCCAATGCATCCCGTCCCCCACCTTTCACACTTCAGTTTTCCGCTTATCAATAGTTAGAATGTACCAAAAGCTCGATAGGCCCTAGTTTACCAAAAAATGGGTTAAAAATAAAAAAGAAGTAGGTTGTTGAAGGACAACCATTGCAACTTCGTTTAGTCAAACAAGGCGCTGAGTCCTGCTGCTGCTTCTTCTTGAGAAACTTCTTCTTTCTTTTCTTCTTTCTTTTTCTCTTTCTTTTCAGCAGGTGCTGCGGCTGCTGCAGGCGCTGCTGCAACGGGCATGACTGCGGCTTTAATCGCCTCGTCAATGTTCACGCCTTCGAGTGAAGCAACTAATGCTTTTACCCGTCCAGCATCAACTTTTACTCCAGCGGCAGTGAGAACTTTCTTGACATTCTCTTCGGTAATCGTTTGGCCTGCGGAATGCAGAAGCATCGCACTATATACATACTCCATAGCTTTGTCCTCCTTATGTTGGGGTTTTTTCACCCTTTATACTCTCAGGTTTTACCTGTGATGAAACAGACAGCATCGACGCATGTGCTTTGGCAAGGATTTGATTCATCGTCTCCTTGGTTACAATGTTCTTCTCGATCGCAAGTGCATATGCACTGCGATGTGCCTTGGTTACCAGATGTTGGATCGTGTCTTTACTGATCCATGCAGTCTCCATCGCTAGACCAAGCGCGCTTAAGGATGCTGTTCGTAACTGTCCCATGAACCGGTCCATGTCGATATCAAGGACATCCGGTTTGTAAATGCTGCCATTCTCATAGACAGCGTGCAAGTTCAATCCGAGTTCTATCGGGAAAATCTCAAGACGTGAAAGCATTTGTGCAAGCTCTTTTGGAATCTTCTTCCCCGCCTCAACAAGGACTTTATCGGATTTAATCACAACCCTTCCTTCTTGGATAGCAGCAGGGATACCTGCTTTCTGCAGCTCTCCAACAATCGGACCTGGTTTAAAAGGGGTTTCTCCAGCTGTTACTTCGATGTCTTTCGTTGCGGTTTCTCCACCTTTTGCAGGAGCGTTCGTCCGCGTCGCTTTAATTTCTTTAAAAAGAGCAAAAGGGTTTACATCAGTAACAATCACTGCAGCCTGACCAGTGACTTCAGCTTTCAGCTGACTGATGCCACTCACCTGTTTTTCTGCCTCATCTAAAGCTTTTAGAATCAACGTGTTTTTCGCAGAGCGGATCAGTGCTTTCTTGCGGATGTTCCCTCGCATCTGCTGTAACTGTGGGGCAGGAATGCCTGAAATATCAATGATACCAATGACCTTATGACGAGTCATCAGAGACGTGAGCTCAGAGACCTCCCCATGTTTCCATTGTGCAATATGAGCCATACTCTTGACACCTTTATTGTATCCGGATTGCCGGTCCCATGCTTGTTTTCACATACACAGAGCCGATGTTCAATTTCCCTCGTTCAAGTCTTGATTCCAGTCGCTTCAGGATCGCATCGATGTTATCTGCGATGTGCTCCATGTTCATTTCTTCTCGTCCGACAGTTGCATGAATCGTTTTCGATGTTTTTGACCGTATCTTTACCGTCTTGCGCATACTCTTTGCCATCCCCGTAATATCAGCCGTTGGCGGCACGGGCTTGGGCATTTTCCCGCGAGGACCAAGGATGACACCGAGTGTTTTACCAATCGTTGGCATCAACGGTGCTTCAGCAATAAAAAAATCATACTCATCCGCTATCTTTTTAAACTTCTTCTTGTCTTTAGAAAGATCCTCGATTTCCTCTGGTTTAATCAACAGGTCAACGTGCCCCTTGGATTTTAAGGCAAGATCACCAGAAGCAAAGAGTGCAAGTTTCGCATCAACTCCCCGACCATGGGGAAGCATGACCTCATCTTCAACACGATTCTTCGCATCGTTCATATCAATGTTTTTCAGATTTATCACGACATCTACCGACTGTTTGAATTTCCGCTCGAGCTTCTTGGATTCCTCCAGAGCTTTCTGAACTGCTTCAACTGTTTTGCTGTCTGCCATGGTACATCATCGACTAATCTGATTTTTAGTTACTCCATAGGGTAACGTAGTCTTCGGGAATAATAATCTCATTTATAAAAGTTTGTGTTAATCAAACCTTGATCATTCAGAAGTTATTCGCTCGAGAATCAAGGTAAATACATCCTCAGGGTCACGGGTTTTCTTTAACTCTTTCTTCCCGATAATCGGTGTTCCTGCCACATTCTTGGTGCTCACATCCTTATCGATGAACACCACTGCATGCTTCTCCGTAATCTTGGAAATACTGTGGAGCACCTGTGCTTTCTCAGCAAGTTTTTTATTATATTCCTGCACACACGTCAACAGGATTTTCTCCCGTTCTTTACTCAACGCCTCAAACGGACAGCGATCCATCGGAATAACCTTATACCCTACGTTCTGCAAGAGCGAAAAGACTTCACGTTGTAACTCTTTCATATGTTCTTGTTGATACGATGGCAAGGAATCTGATTCAGGTTTTGGGGTTTTTAGGAGATCAATAGGGGTGGTCACCGTTTGTTCAAACAACCCTTCAATCCGATCCGCGATATCGATACGCGCACTCATTCCATCTTCATACATTCTAACAGTACGGCGAGATACACGCACATGACGAGCAAATGCCCCTAGAGAAATGTTTTTTTCCTGACGCAACCGCCGAATCTTCTCTTCATCAAGGTTCACGTACAAGCCCCCTGGTGCCGCATAGGCTCGCACAGCAGTTCCTTCCACCATATGGTTCTGTAATGTTGATAGGGTTATCGCCTGAATCCCAAAACGGATGTACACCACATCATCCTCTAAACTACTGACACCATTTTTTCCTCCAATCAGTAACGGGGTCGCCTTTAATAAAAGCGATAACGTTCGAAGCTCCTTTGCTACCTCCTCAGATAAAGCATCAATGTTTGAAAGTACTTTTATAATAAGCAAGGTTTGATCCCGTCGTGCTACCACATCAAAACCAGGAAGACGTACCGTATAAGGGTCGGAAACCGAGAAACCTGCGAGCCTTAGGATTTCTCGAATATGTGTAAGGAGTTCTGTTCGGTCCATAGGAAATGAAACTTAAAGTACGACCTCTCTAATAATGTTTTTGGTGAAAACCATCTGGATAGGCATCGACGACACCGACTCAATCGCGGGAGGATGTACCACATATGTGGCACGTACCATCATCCAAAAAATCCATGGTACATATGAGATCATCGGCTATCCACGTCTCGTTCGATTAAACCCAAACATCCCCTGGAAAACACGAGGGAACGGAGCGCTCTGCATCCATGTAGGAAAACAAGGCGGAAAAATCAAGCGTAAAATCGGGGAAATCAACGGAACCGATGTTTTTGCTTCTCTTACCTTCACCAGTGAACTTGATGCACACGAACAGAACCATCTTGCAAGAATCATCAAAGAAACCGTTGACGCCCAAGCACGGGTCGACGACCAGAATACAAACCCGGGATTTGTCATTTCCTCAAAAAAACCGGAGGTTGCACTGTACAAAAAAGCGGTCACCCAGATTGTTGCTCTCAATGAGGTACACAGTATAGTAAAAAATCTTGATGCCGCCTTTGAAGAATACAAGAATGGTCGGGGGCTTATCGGTGCGACAGCGGCAGTCGCCTGGGAGCCACTTGATCGGACATTCGAATTGATTGCGTATCGAACTATAGATCGCTGGGGTACCAAACGACAGGTTGATCCTGAGTCAGTGAAACGCATGGATGCTGATTGCCCGACCACGTTTGATAATTATGATTATGTCAACCATCATAACAGGATTGTACCGAATTCACCCTGCCCGATCCTCTATGGAATCAGAGGTAACGATGTTGAAGAACTCGTCCATGCCGCCTCACACATCACCACAGAGCCTGTTGACAGCTGGCTGCTGTTTGAGACCAACCAGGGAACCGATGATCATCTGCAGCGAAAACAGATCGTTGAAATCCATGCTTTTGAATCAGTCATTACCGAAGGATGCGTGGTACAAAATCCTCACACCATTCAGGGAGGATGCGTCCTTTTCGAATTAAAGGATACAACCGGGACCATTACCTGTGCCGCGTACGAACCAACAAAGGAATTCCGAGGAATCATCAGAGAATTACACATCGGTGATATCGTCGAAGTGTATGGCGGTGTACGCGAACAACCACTCACCATCAACATAGAAAAAATCGTCATAAAACATCTCACCACAGTCATGGTCAAAGCAGAAAACCCTGTCTGTTCAACGTGTGGGAAACATATGAAATCAAGGGGAACAGAACAAGGATACAAATGCATGAGATGCGGGACTAAAAGTAATACACCGCTCATAGAAGAAAAACCACGTACCATCACGATAGGTTTCTATGAGGTTCCGGTCTGTGCACGACGACATCTCAGCAAACCCTTGAAACGAATGACCAAAGAACTGCCATCAACTCCCTTGACAGTTAACGGAACTGGAGATACTCCGCAATAAAAACACCATCAACAAGTTCTATATGACCATTCATGATGATCGTCCCTGTACATTTCACATGATACCGCCAATAATTAACCAGGCTTATAAAGGGCTCATGATGAATACTGACGACTTGCATATTCACCACAAGAAACACGTCATCGGTCATGGTTTCAATGTTGAAGAAATACGGAACAAACCGCCCATGATCAAGATGAATATCTTTTGCGGAAAACCAGATGGTTTTGGAAGGAACATCCAGGTACCCAGCATTGTTTTCATTCACAACAAGCATTGGTTTTACCGTCGCACGTGTCGAAAGAATTGTTGCCCATGTCGCCGTATAATTCGAGGAGGATACATGCCCCCAGAACCAGCCATAGTTGAGAGCCGTCCTCCAAGTGACATCCCAGTCATGATCATGATACCCTGTACCGCTCACCTTCTTCGTTGTATTATTAACGATGATCGTGCCTGTAACGGTTGCTTGCGGAAGAACAACCACCCACCATTCACCAGTCTGTTGTTGTCGCTTCCATCCTTTAGTACATCCAACATAATGTAACGCTGCAGCACACTGCGGGAACTCAAACGACACATCATAGATAAAATTCCCTGTTGTATTATCATATGAACCTGAAATCACGGTGTTGCCATTGATCTGCACCAAGGGGACATCTAACGATGCTGAGAATTCATTGAGCTGATATGAAGCATAATCGCTTGAAAGGAGACTGCCTTGGTCGTAAATATTCAGACGTGAAATTACGATACCTTTTTGTAATGCACTAAGGACGCGAACGCTCATCTCTGCCGAGTACCTGTCGTCAAATATCGCATCAAAATACCACCATTCCGTACTCGGAAATGTTCTTTTACCATGAAACGCATCATCACCTAATACGATATCCTGTAGAGATACATTTAATCCCTTTTGAGAAATTTTTTGTCCAGCAGAAAAACCAGAAAACGAACTTCCCAGTAAGAGTACGAGCATGAGTAACTGTGGAAGTATCCGCTTCATATTTCCCAGCGGTAGATGTACATTCTTTATTTATATAGTTTCTCGTATAATATTTTTTAAAAAACATAAAAAACCTTTAGAATCAAGCGTAATACTTTTTAAGGGATGATTGCTTCTTGGTTTCTACAACCCCTGTGGTATGCGGGTGTGGTGTAGTCTGGTATCACATAAGCTTGCCAAGCTTATAACTCGGGTTCAAATCCCGGCGCCCGCACTCACTTTTTTATCGTTTTTGCATACGTAGGTCCCTATGCAGATGACTATGCATCTGCCGATACATATTACCTGCATAAGAACCAGCATATAGAAATGAATGTGCAGGCATTAATACAGGTGCATATGTAACGAGATATACTCAAGCGAATACTTTATTAAAAGCAGCAGCATTCATTTTATCAACGGGATGATGGGATGCTAGAACAAACAACGATAGACCGCTCTATCGAGATCAAACGATCTCTTGCTATACGAGCTCTTCGACGAAGCAATATCAGACGGAAAGTCACCGAGTACCTCATTGAAATCAGCCCGAACTGCAGTTACACCTCGGAGATCGCGTACCATATTGGGGCTACTTCATCAAACGTTATTGGTGCGCTACGTGGGATTGAAACCAGATACCGCGAAGAAGAATCTCTCATCGGTCTGAACATGGTAGAGGAACGCTGTGGCGGGAAAAACGTTCGACTCTACGGGGTCACTGATTTTGGCAGAGAAATCGTGCAGACCATGAAAGGACGACGATAAAAAGGGATCTACTTTGAACATATTTTTTTCTCTTTACTGTTTCATAAAAATTGATGAGGCCGTGTTTTTCAATGAAACAAAATCATATAAAAGGAACAACAGGAAGGAAGAATAGAGGGGGGAAAAGAGGGTTAAAAAGTCTATGTTCTTCCTTTCCTCGTTGTCGTTAGAACAGATATCAATATCATGTTTTAAGAGTGTTTTTCGCAGATGAACACGTACCTATATATGCACCTACGATTATGTTACAAAGTATCTAAAATAGAAAAAATCTGTTGTCGTAATTTCTCGATGCCGTCGCCTGTCTCGCACGAAATTTTCAGATGATCAGAACCGGTTTTCTTCACATCAACCTTGTTTTCTACAATAATAAAAGGAACATCACCAAACAGTTCCGTGATGTTTTCCAGCATCAATGTTTGTTCACCAAGGAGGTACCCGCAGGTTTCTGAAGGGTCAAACATAAACACAATCAGATCAGCAAGATGTCGAAGCGCAGCGATCGCTTGTTTCTCGATGTTATTACGCTCTGAGAGTGGTCGTTCTAAAAGCCCAGGCGTGTCAATGATTTGATAGTGTTTTTTGATGTATCGGTCTGTCTTGTCCATATGACCGACATAGATTTGTTTGGTCGTAAAAGGATACTGCGCGACCTCAGGTTTTGCGGTGGAGAGCAGTCTGATAAGTGATGATTTCCCGACATTAGGGTACCCTGCAATGACGACCGTGGGAACATCCTCAATATCAGGGAACTTCCGCAGGATACTTTGAGCGTTCCCGAGAAACACGAGATGTTTATCGACTTGTTTTACAATGGAAGAAACCCGTCCGTAAATTTCTTTTTGCTTCTGTTTTAAAAACTCAACATTCCCGGTTTTAACCAGAGAAATTCTTTGGGTTGAGTACACCATAAGGCTTGTTTTCCGCGCCCAGTCTACCGCGCCTAACGCTTTTTTCAGTTTATTCGTATCAATTTTAATATCAATGATCTCCTGATAGAACAAGGGGAGCCGCTCAAGGGAAGGAAAGTTTTTCACATAGGATTCCAGCTGCGACGTCAGAATCGTTATGAAGGACTCGGTGCGCGAAATCACGATTTTTTTGATTTCATATCGTTTATCCCTATCATGAATCTGGATTTTTTTGGTCTGACGGATCGAATGATCCAGCAGTTGTTTTGCAGTAAGTATCCGGGGAATGTTTCGAAACATAGGTTTGAAAAGCTTTATGTGCTACCTCTAAATTAAGCTGTTGGTACGACTATGGATGAAGGCTTCATACTCTCAAACAGGTTCAGACGCATCATCTTTGACGAGCTCGTCTCAGGCGAAAACGATATCAGACGCATTGCTAAAAAAAACCGTATGATCCCCAGTGTTGCGCAACGCGTTATTGATGAGTTCGTGTCCGGTGGCATCGTCGAAAAAAAAGGGACTAGATATACGTTTACTGACGAAGGAAAGAAACTTGCACACACCATTGGAAAATAATAGGGGTTGGGGGAGTTGCTGAAAATAATGAAACCGTATCTCTTGCAAACCTTAAAAGAACTTGCGTTACTTGGCGCAATCAGAAACAAGATTGAATTATCATCCCAGGAGCTTGCACAACAATTGCGGACAAGCCAGCAGACCGCGTCACGCTACCTCCTTGAGCTTGATACCCAGCAGATGATCACCCGGGAGCTAGGTATAAAAAAACAGTTGATACAAATCACTAGTGCTGGCGCTGAGGCTTTAGAGCAGGAGTACGCACAATACAAACAGGTGTTCGATCTTGCTACCAAGGTCGCATTCAAAGGGAAATTGATCTCAGGGATAGGCGAAGGAAAATATTACACAGAGCAGAGCGGGTACGCCGAACAATTCAAAAAGAAACTCGAATTTGCTCCTTATCCGGGGACGTTGAATGTTGAAATCGAATACATCGAGCGAAACAAACTCCGGCTGTTACGGAACTGTGGTGGCATCATCATCGATGAGTTTAAGACAGAGAATCGAACATTTGGCAGCGTCATCTGTTTTAAGGCAACCGTGAACGGTGTCGAAGGAGCAATCGTGCTGCCGAAACGAAGCCATTATGCCACAGTCCTTGAATTTATCTCACCGTACTACCTGCGGGAGAAACTCCAGCTGCATGATGGTGATGAACTCGAGGTTGTCGTCTACCTCTAATAACAACGAGTGAGGATACATGAAAAACCAGCTAGTTGCAGGGATCTTGTACACAATTGCGGATTTATTGGATGTAAAAGGAGACCTTTTTTTTAAAACACGAGCGTACCGGATAGCGGCTCAAACCATTGAAGCCATGGAAGAAGACATAGAACATGTCGTAAAACAAGCACGATTGCAGTCAATCCCAGGCATTGGTGAAGCACTTGCGCAGAAGATAACAGAGATTGTGAACACCGGGAAGCTTGAGTATCTCGAACGGCTGAAAAAAGAAGTTCCTGAAGGAGTCATTGATTTACTCAGGATCCCTGGACTTGGACCAAAAAAGGTTGCTGCTCTGTACAAAAACCTGGGTATTTCCACGATTCAGGACCTGAGCATTGCCGCAAGCCAAGGGAAACTTCGGCAGCTCGACGGTTTTGGAGAAATCACCGAACGCAACATCCTTCGTGGGATACAACTACGTGAAAAAACCAGTGGACGGGTCCTGCTTAATGTGGCGTACGAGGATAGCGTAGATATCCTCGCGTACCTTAAAAAATGTAAAAACATAGAAAAAATCAATATCGCAGGAAGCCTGCGTCGGATGAAAGAAACCATCGGTGATCTCGATATCCTTGCCTCCTCAAAAAAACCAGAGGCAGTCATGGAGTATTTTGTGAAATACCCGCATGTTTCCCAGGTTCTTGCCAAAGGCTCTACGAAATCAAGTGTTGTGTTGAATGATAATTTGCAGGTTGATCTGCGGGTGGTCGAAGCAAAAAGTTATGGTGCTGCACTGCAATATTTCACTGGTTCCAAGGAGCATAACGTGACTCTACGGAGTCTTGCTATAAAAAAAGGCTACAAGTTAAATGAGTACGGGTTGTTTGATAAAAGCTCAGAGCAATTTATCGCTGGGAAAACCGAGGAGGAGATTTACAAAAAAATCGGTTTGCCTTACATCGAACCTGAACTCCGGGAGAACCATGGGGAGTTTGAGGCAGCAGCAAAGAAAAAACTCCCAAGCCTGATAGGGTATGACGAGATCAACGGAGACTTCCATGTGCATTCCCTCTGGAGCGATGGTAGTGACTCCCTTGAGGCAATCGCGAATGCTGCACAACAAAAGGGTTACGAGTTCATTGGAATCACCGATCATTCGCAGTCATTGAAGATCGCTAATGGTCTTTCTGAAGACAGAATAAGAAAAAAACTTGAGGGAATCAAAAAACTGAGCAAGAAATTCCCCACTCTGCGGATTCTCTGCGGTACGGAATGTGATATTAAATCAGATGGTACGCTTGATTATAGTAACAAAATTCTAAAGCAATTTGATTTCGTCTACATCGCGATACACACTGCATTTAAGATGGATAAGGACACGATGACGAAACGGATCATCAAAGGCATGGAGAACGAACAGGTGGATTTCCTTGCACATCCCACTGGTCGGTTGATTGGCAAACGTGATCCTTACGAAGTTGACATCGAACAAATCATCGATGCCGCAAAAGAAACAAATACAATGCTAGAAATAAATTCCTTTCCAGATCGATTAGACCTTGATGATGCACACGCGAAGTTAGCAAAAGAACACGGAGTCAAGTGTGTCCTTGGAACGGATTCCCACAGCATCAATCACCTTCCCTTCATACGCTTCGGCATCGCAACAGCACGCAGAGGTTGGCTGGAAAAAAAAGATATCCTCAATACCTATTCATTACAGCAAATTAAAAAAATAATTGGTGGGTGAACATGAACCAAAACGAGGCAAAAAAAACCATGGCAAAGCTTCGTGATGAGATTCATTATCATAATTATAAGTACTATATCGAAAACAACCCGGTGGTCTCTGATTATGAATTTGACATGCTCCTAAAAAAACTAGAATCACTTGAGCAGCAGTTCCCTGAGTTGATCACCCCTGATTCTCCTACCCAGCGCATCGGTGGCCAACCCCTTGAAAGTTTTACCTCCGTTGAACATAAAATCCCGATGCTTTCGCTTGATAACGCGTACTCCTATGATGAGCTTCGAGAGCTTGATGAACGCGTGAAAAAAAACGTCGGCATCGTCGAGTATGTCTGCGAACCGAAAATCGACGGACTGAGTATCGCTCTCATCTACGAAAACGGGGTGTTTGTACGAGGAGCGACACGAGGAGACGGTATTAAAGGCGACGAGGTGACCGCGAACCTGAAAACCATCCATAGTATTCCTCTGAAACTCCGTGGTTCAGCACTGAAAAACGTAGAGGTCCGCGGAGAAGTCTATTTTCCTATGGCCGCGTTTAAAAAATTCAACAAAGAACAAGAAAAAAAAGGAGAACCTGTGTTTGCCAACCCGCGGAACGCGGCGGCAGGATCATTGCGTCAACTTGATCCACGTATTGTCGCAGCACGACCACTTGATATTTTCTTGTATTATATTTCCGACTCCGATAAAGAATTCCAGAACCATGAAAAAGCATTAGATGCGCTACGAGCCTCAGGTTTCCGAGTCAATCCCTTAATTAAAAAAGTCAGCAACATCGAAGAAGCAATCACGTATTGCGCTGACTTACAGGAGAAACGGGAACTCTTAGATTATGAAATTGATGGAGTCGTCCTCAAAGTCAATTCATTTGCGCAACAAAAAGAACTCGGGTCAACCAATAAACATCCTCGGTGGGCGATCGCATATAAATTCTCTGCAAAGCAGGCGACCACGCGGCTGAATGATATTGCAATCCAGGTTGGACGAACCGGGACGCTTACACCAGTCGCCATCTTAGAGCCAGTACAAGTCGGTGGGGTGACAGTTTCTCGTGCGACCCTGCATAACTTTGATGAGCTGAAACGAAAAGACATCCGCATCGGCGATATGGTTCTTGTAGAACGCAGTGGGGACGTCATCCCTCAGGTTGTTAAAAGCGCCATAGAAAAAAGAACCGGGGAAGAGAAAACACGAAAGATCCCGAAGAAATGTCCAGTGTGTGGTTCTGATGTTGTTCGAACCCTGGATGAGGTCGCGATCCGCTGTCCAAACAAACAATGCCCAGCACGATTGAAATGGCGTATCGAATACTTCGCGTCACGTGATGCTATGGATATCGATCATCTCGGCGGACAAACTGTTGATAAGCTCATTGACAAAGGACTTGTGGATACCATCGCTGATTTGTATCAGCTAACGAAAAAAGATTTGATGAAACTTGAAGGCTTCAAAGAGAAATCTGTTCAGAACCTGCTGGATTCCATTGAACAAAGTAAGCATCAAGGTCTTGCCCGATTAATTTTTGGTCTGGGGATCCGGCATGTGGGGAAGTTCGCGGCGCAACTCCTCGCAGCCCAGTACAGTTCAATTGATGAGCTTGGGGAGGCCTCCGCTGAAGAACTAATGCAAATCCATGGTCTCGGGGAAAAAACCGCTGAAGCGATTGCCACGTTTTTTGCCACAGAAGAAAACCAGGAATTAATCAAAAAACTGAAAAAAATCGGGATCAAAACCAAACAAGACGTGCCAAAAGAATCACAACCATTACGAGGGAAAAAGTTCGTGTTCACTGGTGGATTACAAACGTTATCCCGCCCTGATGCTTCTGACCTCGTGATGAAAAAAGGCGGGATGATGGCATCCGCGGTAGGCAAAGACATTGATTACGTGGTGGTTGGCGCAGACCCAGGATCAAAATATGATAAAGCAAAAAAACTGAATTTAAAGATCATTGACGAAACAGAGTTTAAACAATTAGTTGGAGTGAAATAACATGAAAGAATGCCGTGTGAAAGAAAACAAAATCACCTGTAATTGTAGCTATCCGTGCAGCAGGAAAGGTATATGTTGTGAATGCTTGCAGTATCATCAGGGTAGAAAAGAGCTTCCAGCATGCTTTTTTCCTGATGCGATAGAGCGGACGTACGACCGGAGCAGAGAGAATTTTCTTCAGATATACATGAAGAATAAAATGTAGAAACCACTAGAAAAGCTACTTCAATTTCCTTCGCTTTAATAGACAAACCATGCTAGAATTTGGTATACAAATGTTACAAACAAACATGAGAGCCTTTAAATATTAAAAAAATATCTGTTTTTACATATTATATTTATTCTTAGGGGAAGGAAAGAAAATGCAGAAAGAAACAGTGAGGAAAGGAATTGTATTAGGAATAATACTGTTGTTTTTAGGAGCAAGTGCGATATCCGCTATTGCTGGAAATAAAAACACCAGAAGAAACTGAGCTCTCTTAGAGACTTAAATCGCCTAAAGTCCCCCATAATACATCAATAAACCACTCTTTTCCTTTTTTCTTTCTTAATATCAATATTTTTACAGGGGAATTGAAATCTCCCTTAAAAAAAGCAAACACCCTGTTTTTCAGATACAATAAAACGATGAAATAACGTAAGACTTATATCTCATGACAATATAACGGTGAGTGAGGAAGGTAAAATCTATGGCAATAGGGTTCGTCCTTATAAGTGCCGCACCCGCACATGAACACGAAGTGTATAATAAACTGTCAAAGGTACCACAGATCATTGAACTCCACCCCTTATTTGGAGAATATGATCTCATCGCTAAAATCGAAGCCGATGACTTCGAAAGCCTCGGTGATATTGTGGTAAACAAGATAAGAACCATCGAAGGAGTAATCGATACAAAAACGCTAACAGGAACAAAATTTTAAGGAGTGAAAAAAATGGAAGGATTAGCACAATATTTTCTAAGCATGATGACGCTGGTGTTTGCAATAGCAAGTATAATCGCAGGAATATTTACCGCCTATTTTGGCTCAGGGAAAAGCAGAGCAGTCGGAGCAATCTTAATTGTTATCGGGTTACTCGTCGGTGTGATTTTCCTCTGGGGCGCAAGTATCCTAAGTTTCATGGGAACACCTATAGATCTCCTTTACTTTAAAGGAGTCATTGTGAACGGTATCGTCGCCGTTGTTGGTGCTGTTGTCGGAGCATTGATTGCCCTTGGTATCTTTCTTTTGGCAATCATGAAGGCGTAATCACAGCATCTCAAAAAAATATCGATGAATCCTGAGGTCATCGGTGAGCTCAGGGTGAAACGACAACGCCAGGTAACGTTCTTGTCTGGCCATAACTATTTTTTGTTCAACAGCTGCAAGAACTTCACAGGAACCCCAAACTTTTTTAATTTGTGGTGCACGGATAAACACCGCGTTAAACGGTGTTGCAAATCCTTTAATTGCCACAGCTCGTTCATGGGAATGTTGCTGCCTGCCAAATGCATTCCTCTCCACTTGCATATCCATCGCCTGTAAGAGCTGTACATCGGCTTTCGTATCGCTAAGATCCTTGGCAAGCAACACGCAACCAGCGCAGGTCCCCATAAGAGCAATATCGCTCTGTCTCATCCGCTGCCGTATCGCCCCATACATTCCTGAATTGATTAAAATACGAGAAATAGTAGTACTCTCCCCCCCAGGAATAATTAAAGCGTCAACAACCGCGATGTCTTTGAGCTGTTTTACGAGAATTGCCTTACCTCGTTGTTCTTCTTGTAAAACACGATTCATGGCTGCAAGGTGTTCAGAAACAGCACCTTGAATAGATAAGACACCAATTGTGATTATTTTTACCAGCCTCGTTCCTGCAGAAGTTGCTCTTTAGGAATCGTACCTATTTCTAGGCCTAGCATCGCATCACCAAGGTTTTTACTAACTTCCGCGATCACTGCAGGTTCATCGTAATGGGCGACTGCCTCGACGATTGCTTTCGCGCGTTTCTCAGGGTGTTGTGATTTGAAGATACCGGATCCAACGAACACACCATCACTTCCCAGTTGCATCATGAGTGCTGCATCTGCTGGAGTCGCGATCCCACCAGCTGCAAAATTGACAACAGGAAGACGTTGCAGTTCTTTGGTTTCTTTTAAAATCTCAGACACCTCTTTTTTAAGAATGCTGTAGGGTGTTGCCCCAAATATACAGGTTTTTTCGCCAGCATCTTGATTGGTCAAGGTTTTATAAGAGGTGATATAACTTTGGCAGTAGTCCTCTGCTATTTTCTTCAAAGCGGTTTTATCCAAAGTTTTCAATGTTGTAATCATGCTGGTGACCATACGTTGATGACGTACTGCTTCGATGATGTTTCCAGTCCCAGCCTCGCCTTTTGTACGTATCATAGCCGCGCCTTCCCAGATGCGTCGGGTTGCCTCACCGAGGTTTCGACAACCGCAGATAAAAGGCACAGTAAAGCCGCGTTTATCGATATGGTAGAACGGATCTGCTGGTGTAAGCACCTCTGACTCATCAATCATATCTACGCCAATTGCCTCAAGTGCCTGTGCTTCGACAAAATGCCCAATTCTTGCTTTTGCCATGACTGGGATGCTGACCGTGTTAATGATTTCTTGAACAATAGTGGTATCTGCCATTCGTGCTACCCCGCCATGGGCACGAATGTCTGCAGGGACCCGCTCTAAAGCCATGACTGCGACTGCACCGCTTTTTTCCGCGATGCGTGCTTGCTCTGCATTGGTGACATCCATGATGACGCCACCTTTCTGCATCTTGGCAAATCCTTTTTTTACAAGGTCGGTTCCGTGTCGTAATTTGGAAATGTCTAGTTCTTTCATAGGCCCTACCCCAGAAAATTGTGACGTTGAAGGGGGATATGAAATACCCTTTATTAAGAACTATGGTGGTACATAAACATATTGCTTCACCACATTATAGTGCAGAAAAAGGAGAAAAAAGAGGGTTAGTGCGTTGTTTTTACCAGGATTTTTTTAGGATCCCCATTGAGAATCTTATTGTTATGATACGCATCGTAAGCTGAGAGGTCGAAATGTCCATGGCCGCTGTTGCTAAACACGATGATTTTCTTTTCATTTTTCTTCTTGCACAGACGGGCAAGATCAATGACTGCTCGTATCGCATGTGCTGATTCTGGTGCGACAATGAAACCTTCGGTTTGGGAAAACAGCATGGCTGCCTCGAAGATTTCCTGTTGGTTGTAGGCAAGTGCGTTCATGTATCCTTATTTGGTGAGTTTAGAAAGCAGTGGTGAGTCACCGTGGTATCGTAATCCTCCTGCATGAATCGCCGGGGGAATGAAATCATTCCAGCAGATCCCAGCATGCCAGGAATCCTTGCCGAAGTCGCAACCATTATTGCGACCAACAACATCAGCGTCAGACAAGCAATTGTCGATGATTTCGAATTCACAGAAGAACCACGACTGTTCATCATTACCGAAACACAAATCCCTGGCAACCTTCTACCAGTAATCAAGAACGCAAAAGGAGTCAAAGCAGTCCTCATCTACTAACACTAAGGTATCAAGAAGGAAAACAGAAAGATATTATGCGACGGTAACATCCTTACACAAATAGACATCTTGAATCGCATGCAAGAGCTTTACACCATCCTCAAATGGTTTTTGGAATGCCTTTCTCCCAGAGATAAGCCCTGTTCCTCCGGCACGCTTATTAATAACCGCGGTTCGCACTGCTTGGGCAAAATCATCTTTCCCGGAAGCCCCACCAGAGTTGATTAATCCTGCGCGACCCATGTAACAGTTCGCAACCTGATACCGAGTCAGATCAATAGGATGATCAGAGGAAAGCTGGCTGTATGCCTTCTCATCCATTTTACCGTATTTAACACCACCTTTGTTCAACGCGACATATCCACCGTTAATATCAGGGAGTTTCTGTTTGATAATATCTGCCTCAATGGTCACACCAAGATGGTTTGCCTGGCCGGTCAGATCAGCAGCAGTATGGTAATCCTTACCGTCGACCTTAAACGCAGGGTTCCGTAGATAACACCAGAGAATGGTCGCCATTCCAAGCTCATGTGCAAACTTAAACGCCTGGCTTACCTCTTGAATCTGACGAGTAGATTCATCAGAACCAAAGTAAATAGTACAGCCGATTGCCGCCGCACCCATATCCCATGCCTGCTCTACGCCAGCAAACATAATTTGATTAAACTGATTCGGATACGTCAGAAGCTCGTTATGGTTGATTTTAACAATAAAGGGTATCTTATGAGCATATCTGCGAGAAACCGCACCGAGAACACCCAGTGTTGATGCAACCGCGTTACACCCACCGTCAATGGCAAGTTTCACAATGTTTTCTGGGTCAAAATACATTGGGTTTGGGGTAAACGACGCAGCAGCAGAATGTTCAATACCTTGATCCACGGGTAAAATTGACAAATAACCGGTTCCTGCTAACCGCCCATGATGAAACAATGATTTTAAGTTACGAAGCACCTGTGTAGATCTATCGGAATCAACAAAAATCTGGTCCACAAAATCAGGCCCAGGAAGATGCAAGGAATCTTTCCTGATTTTTGTACACATATGCTTTAACAAATAGTCAGAATCAGCACCTAAATACCCTCGAATCGCATCCATACTTCCACTCATAACAACACCTACCTCCTCTAATTTTGACATAGCAGATTCGCCTCGATCAAAACAAGACAATACGGGAAGGCAAATAAAACTTTCCATGGAGAAAAAAAAGAGTTTAGGAAACCGTCAGTTTCCCTTCTTCGTATCGCTTGCCGAGTTTATCCAACATATCCATGGTCATCTCCGCAAGACCATACCTGGGTTTCCAGCCCCATTCCTTTCGAGCAGCACTATCATCGATAGAACGCGGCCAGGAATCAGCGATCGCCTGGCGGAAATCAGGTTTGTAATCACAGATAAACTCTGGGATGTGCTTCTTAATTTCAGTGACGAGTTCCTCAGCAGAAAAACTCATAGCACCAAGGTTGAAATCACAATGATGCTTCAATTTAGAAACATCTACCTCCATCATATCAAGGGTGCCTTTCAAACAATCAGGCATATACATCATCGGAAGAACAGTATCCGCTCGTAAGAAACATGTATACTTTTTATTTTTAATTGCTTCATAAAAGATTTCCACTGCGTAATCCGTGGTTCCACCACCAGGCAGGGTTTCACTGCTAATAATCCCTGGATACCGGACTCCTCGCACATCAAGATTGAATCGTTTCACGTAATAATCTCCAAGCAGCTCACCAGCAACCTTAGTCACCCCGTACATCGTTTTTGGTCTCAAAATGGTCTCCTGCGGGGTATTATCCCGTGGTGTCTCAGGACCGAAAGCTGCAATGGAGCTTGGGACAAACACGCGAACCATACTGTGTTCACGGGCAACCTCTAACACATTATATAACCCGTTGATATTAACATCCCAACAAACCAAAGGTTTTTCTTCTCCTACTGCAGAGAGAATCGCAGCCATATTATAGATCGTGTCAATGTCATATTCTTTTACTAATTTCTCGATTGTTTCTCGCTTACAAATATCAATAAACTCAAACGGACCTGAGGCAAGAAGCGTGTCATTTGGTTTGGTTTTTCTCCCTGTTGCAAGAACGTTATCGTTTCCAAATTTCTTCCGTAGCGCCATGGTCAGTTCTGAGCCGATTTGACCGACAGCACCGGTCACCAGAATTTTTTTCATCCGTTTTTGTGGCATAACATTCTAACCCCCAAATATTTTATATTGCTGGTATCAATATTTCCTATAGATACTTTACTGTTCACCGTATATTCCGAGTCATCTTTGATACCATCCAGCCGCTTTGGTGCACCAGGACCACTAGGAGGACCACGTGCCAGGGTCGTTTTTCGATGATTTTTCCCAGGGTTTCAAACATGTTGCTTATCTTCCTTTTTACCTACACCATAGATATTACATTTCATTGTTCGCAAAAAGAACACACTGCGGTATCCACTTCCCCATTATATTATATACGAAATATATTAATATTGTTATCAGAAAAATAAGAGAAAAAAAACTCATTAAAAATAAAAAAAAAAGAATAACACAAGTCAACAAACAACAAGTGTTTTATGTAAAGCTATCTGCAGCGAAATGGAAATAGATAGTACCCGTATGCAGACCTATCACATCATACACATCATGAACCTCGATTTGTATCTGCACCCAGACATAATCAGAGACATTCGTCGTTGCATTTGTATTATTCAGTGAGAAACGAACATGAGCAGTTTCATCCCAGGTTGTATTACAACTGTTATTTGTTCTATCTGAGACATTACTGCACATGTCACCTGGATTTCTGTTTCCTGCAGCAAGGATCCATGCGGTCGTGTTGCTTGCATTCACAATGGTTCCATTATTGAACATGTACACACTACTAGGATCAATAGTACTGTTACTTGCATCAACATCACGGTTCCCATGCAGCCAGATTTTCATACACGTCCAATTCGAAGAACTTACCGTAATATGAGTGATATTAACGGAAAATAACTCTTCATTGACGATACCAAGTGCTGCAGTATATGCCAGTGTTTGGTTTGTAGTTAAGTTCCCAAAGACAAGTTTCACAGCAACATTCGTACTATTTGAACCAGCGACCCTCAGAACACGTACTCCATCGGAAGAATTATCCGATCCAATGAAGCGAAGATTGCTGTTTGACGGATGAACAATATTGAATTCATACCCAATGCTTGTGACCGCATATTGAGTAGCCATCACCATTGCTGTCACAAGAATTGATAGACCGATGATGAAAAGTTTTTTATTAATTCTCATCGGCCACCTCTTCTGATCCATACCTTGTTTCATAGTATCATGTTAATTCTTGTCAACTTGTTATATAAAGGTTGGCCGTTAGAATCTCAAAATGATAAAATGACAAAAATTGAAAACAAAATTTTCATACCCAATGGAAAAAATACTCAAAAAAAAAATTTATAATTATTTATGAAGCAATCCTGCCTCTCGAACCAACGAAGGAATTACATCCTCCCAAAACAGCGCAGTGATATGAATCCCATGAATCCCACGAACCGTCTTTAACTCACGAATTGTCTCTAAAGCGATTGCATATCCTTCTTCTGTCGGATTAGCAGCTGATTTCATCCGTTGATACACTGAATCAGGAACATCGGTCCCAGGAACATGAAACTTCATTCGCTCCGCCATCTTCACCGACTTAAGCGGAGTCACCCCAGCAAGAATATGGACTTTTTTATCAAGACCCTGCGATCGCACATCATCCATCCAACGCACAAACTTACTTACGTTATACACGCTTTGCGTCTGAATAAACTCTGCACCAGCATCGATTTTTTTATGCAGGCGATCAACCTGAATCTCAAAAGGATCCGCGTACGGATTTGCAGCAGCCCCAAGAAACACATTCGGTCGTTCAGCAAGCAGGGGATCACCGCTTTGAAAAACACCAGAATCTCTCATATTTTTAATGATTTGAAGGAGTTGAATCGAATCAACATCAAACACTCCTTTTGCACTAGGATGATTCCCAAATGATTGATGATCACCAGTCAGACACAACAGGTTTCGCACCCCGAGGGAAGCTGCGCCAAGCACATCACTCTGCAATGCAATACGGTTCCTATCACGACACGTCAACTGCATAATCGGCTCCAAATTCATCTGAAGAAGAATCACACTCCCCGCAAAACTAGAAAGCCGTACAACCGCAGTCTGATTGTCCGTGATATTAAACGCATCTGCATACCCTCTCAGCAGTTCAGCTTTATCACGTATCTTTTTTGCATCAGAACCTTTCGGTGGTCCAATCTCAGCAGTGACAACAAAACGTCCTTCTACGAGAATTTCTTCCAGGTGGCTTCGATACCTCACGTTAGACTCTCCTCTTCATTTCCAAGCCTTTCGACCAATCCTTTGGTTTTTGAATAGTCATCAACACCTGTAATTTTCCTTTCTTCTTCAATTCCTGAATAGCACGATCCCAAATACACTCCAACTCGGAATTTATCTCACATTTTCCACCAGAAGATCCCCCGCAAGGACCATTCAACATCGATTTCGGGCATCGAGAAACCGGACACAACCCTGCAAAGAAATCCACCACGCATTCCCCGCACTGCATACATCGCTTGTCAAATTCATTGACACGGGTAATCTCCCCTAAAAAAAGCGTATCCGTCCCCGCAAGAACATCTTTGTCTGCAAACAGTTCTGCTACTGTTTGAACACCATTCCCACAAGCTAAAACAAGTATTTTTTCTGATCTCCCAAGCTCCTTTGTATACTCTTTAAGCATGCGTTTATTGTTATTCAAATGACACGCGGGCTCCAGGACAACGCACCCAGCAACCGAAATATTTTTTTTCTCAAGAGCCGCTTTCATCGCTCTTATCTCATCCTTTCCCCCCGTATGACAGAGTGTCGCACATTCACTACACCCCATCAGAAACACGGGGCCAGAGCCAAGAGAACAAAGAAGCTCCTCGAAGTTTTTCTGCTTCGTTACTATCATGAAAAAAAAGATGCACTAGCAGGTTTTTAAAGATTTGTAATCACCTATACACCAAAACAACAAGCCCCGCAACATCCTAGTCCCCCTAGATATCTGGTTGTAACGGTTTTCCATAGAGTGCCATATTAAACAGTACATACCACGTGACCGGAAGCGCAAGCAGAATCACAAGCACTTCTACCCCGAGGAGAGGATAAATAATAATAAATAATCCGGCTCCAGCTAACCCGTTAATGATTGAATAGAGGCGTTTTATTTTCGATCTATCAAAAACAGGAAGATGAAGAAGTCGATAACATACAATAAAGACGATAACGAGCAAGAACAAGATAAGGGAAAGCCGAATATATAAACCATCAAAAAGAGTAACGAGCGGTTGCATAAACAAGAACAACAGTACAACGCAAATCATACCAATGAGACCATAGGCTGCTCCTATAAATTTTTTTGTTATAATCAATCGCCCTTCATTTACTTTTACTCCAAGCATAGTCGCGAGTGTTTTTCCTCCGCTGAGAAAATCATGATCGACATCCTTCAGTCCACCTTCGACAACATTGACAAAAACAATGGAAACAAAGGTTAACAACCCCACAAGAAGGGTTATACTGGTAAAAGACAAGGATACGACGCTTGCACCAAAGAAAAAGGAAAATGCGAGTGAGCCGGCGATAATAAAATCTGAAAAACCCGGGATTTTTTTCCCATACATGTCATAGATGGCAGCAAGTATCATAGCACATGAAAGTAAAAAAATCGAAATAAGATAAGGGAAAAAAATAACAGTGAGAATATAGGTGCTTATCGCTGCTGAAACGATAATGAACAGTGCATGATTCTTTGGTATTAAACCACTCACCAGAGGCTTTTTCGTAAGGTCCACTGATTTTTTATCAAGTTCAATATCTGCGTAATCATTCAACACATACCCATATATATGGTAAAACAGACCGATAAAAAACAGAACGAATAAGGAGAAAATATCTCGAAGTCCCATGAGTAACGCCCCGAGGAGAATAAGTATAGATTCTGAGGCGCCTGCATGAAATCGAAGCAACCGAAAATAGGCAATGAGTTTGGTTTTTTTGCTCATGTCTGCTTAAGAGATATTACGCCAGATGATAAAAAGTTGTCCAACGATGGGTTTTTAGCTGATAAATGTGGTGAAAAGACAAGATGGCATATCATTGGACAAGTCGGATGTAGTAACTATTAACTACACCTTTTCTTTTTTCTCTTTTGATGAACAATCAAAAAAATAGAAAAGCACAGATGTATCAGTTCGAGGGTAAAACAGATCCCTATGTTTTTACCCCCCAAGCACTCACACTTGCCGATGACGCGTTCCATTCCTCAACATCATTACAATTCACTGAATGGTGGTATTTTGATGCTGTCCTTCATAATGGATATAGCGTCCAGTTTAGTGTTCGTGTGTTAAGTGGATTAAAACTTAGTTTAGTGTTTGTACGATTTGATATGTACAAAGATGGGCATTTGATGGTACATAAAACAAAAATGCATCTGTTACGAGACGTCAAGCTCTCACGCGAAACTCCTCATATCCAGGTGGCGGGAAAACAAATAATGAACGGGACACTCGATAAAAAAACAGGGGATTTTATCTACAATATTTCTCTGACGATCGATGAGCTCACCGCATCTCTTCAATTCATTGGATGTAGCAAAGGCTGGAAAGGACAGCATTACGGTGGTGACTGGTGGGCTGTTGTTCTCCCACAGGCTATGGTCTCAGGGAGCGTAATCATCAACGATGAACGTATTGATGTTCAAGGAACTGGATATCATGACCATAATTGGGATGTTCAGATATTTGCTCTGAAAAACTTAGGATGGTTCTGGGGAAAACTTAATTCAGAAACATATTCAATGAACTGGGCAGCAATCATGAAGACACGCTCATGCATCCAACCCGTTCTTATCATCAATGAGAAACACAAAGGATATATCCCCATTCAGCCAAAGAATATCGACCTACAACTTGGAGATGTTCGAAGGGAAAATGGTAAATCAATCCCGCACCGCTTTAGCATCGATGCAGAGGGAGAACAGGTTGTTTTCCATGTTTCTATGAAAACCATAGATACCCATTTTGTGCGAATCTTTCCCTTCATGCGGTACTGGCGCTATCACCTGCAATGTACCGGTTCGATAACAGTCGGTGCGAAACAAGAACCTATCAACAATGTGTTCATCGCAGAATTCCTTAAGATTCGATAGCGATTATATCGATGGATTTTTATGCTGTGTTGATTTCTACTGTTGCGATGCTCCGAGAATATCTAAAACTAGCACGATCATTCAATGCGGTTTTAACAGGAATATCACCGGTGATGGGTGCGATTGCAATGCAGCAGTACGATATCATCATCCTGGTTCTCTTGTTTCTCGTTGGGTTCTTAGGACATATCTTCGGATTTGTATTCAACGACATCATCGACTATAATATCGATAAATCATCAAAAGAGATTAACGATAGACCACTCATCAGCGGAACAATCTCTCTGCGAAACGCAAAATTCTTTGCTTTTGGATCTATGGCAGTGGCTTTTTTAATATCTCTTTACCTTGTATACTCGACTAATCGATTCTTTCCCTTGATCATCCTCGCGGTGTCCGCATCGTTCATCATCTTCTATGATTTAGTAAGCAAGAAATTTCCGTTCACTGATATTTTTGTCGCCATTGGTGTGTTCTTCTTGATCCTCTATGGAGCCAGCACAGTCGTGGATACTCTCTCCTCACTCACCACGCTGACCTGGATCGTCTGCATCCTTGGAGGGATTCAAGTGATGTTCATGCAGATAGTTGCAGGGGGGATGAAAGATATAGAAAACGATTTTAACAGAGGAGCAAAAACCCTTGCGATACAAATGGGTGTCCGAGTTACTGAAGGAAGACTACAGGCTTCGCCAAGCTATAAAGCACTTGCATACGGTATTCAACTGGTGGATCTCATCATTGTATTCCTTCCGTTTTTTATTATCTGGAATGTTCGTACACTTTCACTGTTTCAATACATCCAGTGGGCTGCTCTTTTCCTTATTGGTATCCTAATGTTTGTCTTGTCTCACAAGCTACTGACCATGGAACACTTTGAACGAATGCGGGCACGAAAATTCATCGGTAGTCATTACATGGTCAATTTCGCCCTCGTACCAATTATGCTAATGACCCTCGATAATCCCTGGCCATGCCTCCTTATGGTTTTCCCTGCACTTGGGTTTATTTTTTCGAATTTGATTCTCCATGGAACGCTGTTACAGCCAAAAACCATGTAAAACACCGGAAAAACTCAAATAGCAACACCTTTTTCCTACTCCCAGATGAACAAGATTACCGCCTATGCGAGGATGCTTCGTATACCTGGGCTCGGGGCTCTCAGTATGCCACCAGTTGTCGGAGCACTTATCATTGGCGTCTCTGACCTGTTCAGCCTTGTGATTCTCTTTCTTATCGGGGCTGTTGCTGCAATGTACGGGTTCATCCTCAACGATTATGCAGATGTTGAACTTGATAAACTTATAAAAGAACTAAAAGGAAAACCGCTTGTGGATAGCTCCATCGAACGAAAAACCGCAGTCTTCATATGTTTCTTTTGTGTCCTGTTGGCATTTTTCTTCCTTTTTTTGCTATGGCGAGGAAAAATCCTTGATGAGTACAAATTCGTCGCCTTGTTCTGCATCTTCCTCGCAGGAATACTCGGAACCATCTACGATTTATACGGGAAGAAACTCCCAGGATCAGATTTCTTTGTAGCGATCTCCATGGCGTTTCTTTTTTTATTAGGGGCACTCTCCTTTGGTGCACCAACGATTATCGTCTGGATTGTCTTTATCCTCACCTTCAACCAAGCCCTGCATATGAATGCGGTCGAAGGCGGCATCAAAGACGCAGATCACGATTTTATGATGGGGGTGAACAACATCGCGCTTGCATCAGGAGTAAAAATCGACGGAAACAAACTCCACATCCCCCTTGGGTTCAAAGCGTTTGGCATGGGAATCCGATTGTTCTCCGCAGTCCTCCTCTTCAGTCCATTTATCTTCTTCGGATATGGTTATTACCTATGGCAGATCATCGTGCTAGCGGTAACAACAGGTATAGTTCTGTATTTCAGTGTAAAACTGCTATCACTTAAAACATTCGACCGAAATGCTATTAGAAAATATATCGGCCTCCAATCATTTCTCAGATATTCTCTCGTACCTATCATGCTCATGTCTATGATCGGTGTCACTGCTGCGATCGTCTTGATTATTTTCCCTGTCGTGTGGTACATCATTTTCACACCGTTACTCGGAGAAAAACTGTTTAGGCCAAGGATGTAAATGGACGACAAGAACTGTTCAGAGATCTGCATTATCGGAGCTGGCATTAGCGGGCTTACTGCAGGCGCCCTGCTTACCAAGCAAGGATACAAGGTCACTCTTTTTGAAAAAGAATCAATGCTAGGTGGACGAGCATTGTCGTTTGACGTATCTTCGTATACCCTTGAGCAGTACCTCAAATTGCTCTCGCGATTTCAGATGAATGTCTCGTTTTCAAATCCTGATCTTCCCACGATTTTTGAAAAAAAGATGCTACAAGGATATACCCTAGACCTAGGGTACCATGCGATTGGTGGAGGAGTACTCTCGAATCTCAATAGTGTACTTGCGGCACTCGGCGATCATGTCGAGACGTTAGAATCAAGCGTTGGGTTCATCAAAGAAAACGGATATGACTTCCCGTTCCTCTCACGCAGTAACAAAATTAAAATCCTGCCGAACATCCTGCGGCTTCTTCTCGCCAGTGAAAAAACCATGAAACGACTCGACGATGTCTCCATGACAAAGACCATTCAACATTACGGCCAAGGAAAAATGAAATTGATCCTTGAAATATTTTCGAGGTCAATTTCCACGGTCAACAATCTTGATCATATATCAACAGGAGAAATGTTCCGTGCCCAGCGAAGCCTTCTAAGAGGTTCAAAACCAGTCGGATATCCAAAGAATGGTCTTGCAGCGATTCATCAGAAACTCGCCAATTTTATCACAAGCGGTGGCGGAAAAATCTATACAGGAACGCCAGTGCAGAAGATTCTTTTTAATGGAAAGGCAGCAACCGGAGTACTGGTTGGGAACAAAGAACTCTCGTTCAATGTTGTTATCTCAACATTGCTTGTGCAAAACCTTTTTTCCATTGCTGACGAAACATGGTTTCCAAAAGAGTATGTGACCATGATGAAATCACTACAAGGAACTGGAAGTCTGTGTGCATATTACTCCCTTAAAAACGTTGATGCACGATTACTTGGCAAAACGTTTCATTTCATCGAACGAGACATTGGTGTGGATGGAAACGATGCCGTTGGCATGATCGATTTCATGTCCGCGGTACCGGAGACAGGATTATCACCCCCGTCACACCATTTGGTGCAGTCATACATCATTTGTACACCCAAGGAAGCAAGAGATAAAAAAATGTTAGGTGTATTAAAAAAGGCTTTAGATAAAAATCTTGAACGATTAATACCGGATTTTCATTCACAGCTTCGTTGGGCGATTTATCCCGCTGTCTGGCACTTAGATGGCGTTGCAAAAACTATTGAGAACATAAAACCAGATATTCAGACCCCTGTGAACAATCTTTTTGTGATTGGCGACTGTGTCAAAGCTCCAGGAATTGGGATTAACTGCGCTATCAATTCAGCACGAGTACTTCAGAAGATGTTCTCGAGCTCAGTCTGATTTCTAAACTTTTTTCAAATTATTTTTCAAGAAAGCCCCTTCGGGGAAATCTAAACCACTTCATTATCCAAAATAGTCGCAATCTCATTTCGGTATGAATACTACGAAACCCTTACCCTTTTTGTGTTGTTTATCTCTACCAACTAAATGCAGATTTTCCACTTCATAAAGTTGATATCTTGAACCAATATCGTTGTTATCCTTCAGATATATCTTACCACGGGCATATCTCTTACCTTTTGACGTTGTTTCATGAAGTGAAATCCTACCCTCTTTAACAAGTCTGAGATGACTCTTATTAACAGGAAGAAAAACCATGATACAAAGGTATCATTTTATCATATTTATAGTTGGTTGTGACCACAACTTTTTATTATACTTCTCTGTATCATCCAGACGTCACAATTCATCCACAACACGAATTACATTTATCATCCACTAACATCCAGACATGATTCCTATACTTTCTATACAATAAAAAATAAAATCGGTAAAATTCATCCATTAAAAATATGTGTAATTAATTGGTAATATCCATCTTGACCGTGCATAAATTATATTATGCTTTAAATCGAGGTGCATATTTTTTTTCCAATATAATATCAACTAGCCAACAAAAAATATCTAGAGTTGCATTATGACGATTTGGATTTAAATTACATTTTTCAATCAGGTTATTTATACTTCCAAAATAAAGCTGTTTTAGTTCTTGATAGTTAATCATTTGTTGATTTGAAAGGGTCTGAATTCCTGTTTTCAGATCTTCCTCAATATCATGTATGTCTTCCAATACTTGTAATACCCCACCAATCTCATAAACGGCTTTTCTCTCGTTCATTGTCATTTTTGGAGCCATGATGTAGATACCCGCCATAATGGTTATCCCGCCTTTTGCAAGAGTAATTTTGAACAGGCTATCTTTGGTTAATGGTTTATCGGATAATTGATATATACTCATGAGTTGACTGATATGTTCTATTTTTATATAATTCATAAACGTTTCCCATGTCTTTTTATCAAGAGCAGATTTCAAATAATCAGTTGATTCCTTAAATAAAGTCAAATATTCATCATCTGTTTTAACATCTCTATCAAACATAATAAAATTATCCAATTCTTTCAAATATTTTCTATATTTCGGAATATCACAAGATGCATCGTAAAACATCGCTGCTATCATGTAGTTCGCAGCAAGCTTGTCGTCAAATTTTCCACCAAAACAAGTCAATAAATCCGGTAATCCAATTTTAAAAATATAGAAGTACGGTTTAAAAGTTTTTAGGAACTCCACTCTTTTAAAACCACCAAGTCTTCTCTTTATTTGTTTTCTAAAAAACAGCTCTGCACCAAGTAGTCTATACAATGCAATCACTAAAAGCCTAATTTTGTTATATTTATGATAATTAATACTTACACCACTATAGCTTACAGAACCAGGTAGATTCTCGTTTTTAAGTAATAAATCAAGTGTCTCATTCAGTTCCGAAAAATTCATATCTAATGGATTTTTGTTTAATATCAATCGATTTCCCAATAAATCAATCTTTATATTATATTTAAGGATTTTTCCTACATTGACAATCCTTAGATCATTTCATCATCTTAAACGCTCATTTACTGTGAAAATCTCTCACAGTGGTTATCCGGAAACCTTCTGTTAAAACAGGATTTTACTGCCTGTTTGTTTGCACAACAATCGTGGTGAGGACGAATGTTGGTGTATTCAAGGTAGTTTTATTAAAAAAAAATATAAAGACCCATCCTCTATACATGAAGTAGAGCTATCTATGGAATCAAATGTGGTAAGTTTCATAATGGAAAATATCTTTCTTTTTTTACCCATTGGAATCATTGGCATCGTTGTTACATTATATCTCTATATGACTGGAAAAAAAATAGAAACCGAGGATAAAGTAGAGGTAGATAGCAATGATCTCAAAGTATTAAAAATAACGGTCAATGCTTATGTGTTGATTTATATATTCATTTTTATGATGCTAATAATAATCGGTCTGCTTTCAAATTTTATCACACCTGTTATAATTGGGGGCGCCTTAGCTCTCATTCCTATAGTATTGATGAGTATTGTACGATGGAAATCAAGTCAACCATGGAAGTTTTAAATTATGTTCTATATTGAAGTAAATCAACATTTTGGAGAGCAGACTGAATTTCTGTTGCTTTTTATTGTTACTATATTTATAGCATGGTCGTCTCTGGTATTGTACTCCTACAAAAAATATGGGATAAAAAGGACCATTATGTATTTTCTTCCAATGATTATTGCTGCATTAATTATTGAATCAGCTGGTGTAGCGAGTGGGAGATTTTATTATCCTGGTTATCTCCTGTACTTTTCTGTTGTTGGGGGCGGTGTACCACTAATAATAATTTTAGCATGGAGCGTCAATCTCTTTTTATTTTATAATTTGGCCAAACATGTCATTTTACAGATTTATCAGAAACGAAATTATGTACAGATTTTGTCAATATCTCTCGCTGCAGGGTTTTTTGCTGTATGTCTTGATTTATTAGAAGATCCACTTGCGCATTATAATCATTGGTGGGTTTGGAAAGAGGCGATTACGGGAGTAAAGTTTTATGATGTTCCACTTCTGAATTTTGTTGGCTGGTTTAACCTAATATTTTTTATGACCTTTGCAACATTGTTACTTGAAAGGTCGCGCTTCTCGGAGAATAGAAAGGTATTGCTTTCTATAGCATCTCTTTCAATTACAGGCGTCATTATTTTTATCACACAGGGATTACTTTCAAAATTATTCCAGATAGTTGGACTATCATAGAATACTATATTCAGATTATATTTTTGTTATAGCTAGTTATTACAAAAAGAAGAAAAAGGAATTTTTGATTAAGGATAGTAATGAAAGTAAAAAAGCTACTACTTGCCTGGGGGAGAATGATCAGACTTCCCATCATGTTTTTATGTTCTTTTGGTGCGTTAGTGAGTGCTTTGAATTGTGCTGTCCATGTATATGGTTTCGTTGATCTGTCACTTTTTCAAATGGTTATGATTCTCTTAGTTCCTGCGTTTCTTTCTACAGGGATAATGATTCATAACGATGTACCGGATTTAGAATCAGACAGGATAAATCGACCTTATAAGCCCCTTCCATCAGGTATAATTAAAGTACGAACAGCATTCATAACAGGCCTTACGCTCATGTTTTTATCGATTATTTTATCTCTCTTTATCAATATTGGAAAAGATAGTACATTAAATTGGAATTGCGCCCTTCTGACAACGATATTAGTTGTTATAGGACTATACTACAACTACCGTGGCAAGTATCACGGAATTTTTGGGCATATGGCTGTTGCATTTGGAGTGGGCGCAATACCGTACTGGGGAGGAATTGCTGCATTTCCACATCAGCCGTTGTTAATGTTGCCGCTAGCAATTGCGATTTTTTCCCAAGAGATAGGTAGAGAAATCATGGTTTGTGCTGGTGACTATTTGGGTGATTTGAAAGCTGGTTGGAAAACAACACCAGTAAATCTGGGAAGAAAACGTTCAATGTATGTTGCATTATTTTTTTACCTACTTTTTATCCCTCTCTTTCCATTACCTGCCTTTGATTGGATTGGATTGGGCGTTCCACAAATATTTGGCACGGTGTATTTGATCGGTGGATTCGTATTGGCTTGTTCTTTGCTCTTAACGTGGTTCTTAACTTACATTGCCGTATTGACAAATGATGAAAAAAAGATATGGAATGCATTTGAGAAATACGAACGCACAGGCACCCGTCTGTTAATTATTATCTTTCAGATTTTCTTACTCGTAGAAGTATTCTATTAAGAGAGATAAGGTATTGGAAAAACTCATATAGAGAGATTCTTTTTCAAGATAAGATGAATAAGCTAGTAGCATATGCAAAATTATTGCGTCTCCCTGGCATAGGTGTATTAGGAATTTCTACAGTTATTGCAGCTTTAACTGTTGGCGTTGTTGATCTCGTTGATCTCTGCATTGTGTTTTTAATTGGTGCCATTGCATGTGTGTTTGGTTTTATCGTAAACGATTATACTGATGTAGAACTTGATGGATTAGTAGATGAATTGAAAGAAAAACCACTGGTAAGTGGTGTCATATCAAAAAAGGCTGTTTTAATGATATCATTTTTTTTGATATTTATATCATTTTTACTAATAACTATTCTATGGTATGGGCAAACTATTGATTATTACAAATTTCTAGCACTTTTATGTATTTTTTCCGCAGGAATTCTTGGGAGTATTTATGATTTGTATGGAAAAAAGATAATTGGTTCCGATTTTCTTGTAGCTATATCTGTTGCATTGATCTTTTTGTTTGGTGCACTGGCGTTTGATAAACCAGAGATTGTTACCTGGATTATTTTTGTTTTGACGTTTAATAATTTATTATATATGAACGCTATTCAGAATGGGATAAAAGATGCCGATCATGACAGCAAGATGGGTGTTAAAAATATTGCACTTTCTTCAGGTGTAAAAGTAAAAGATGTAAATCTAACCATTCCACAGGCATTTAAAGCGTTTGGGATGGGCATACGCTTATGTTCAGCAGTATTATTATTTTCCCCGTTTATTTTCTTTCATTATACGTACTATGTGTGGCAAATTGTTTTGTTAACAATATTTACCGTTTTATTCCTTTTTATTGATGTAAAATTCCTCACCATGAAAACCTTTGATAGAAACAAAATTAGAAAGATCATAGGAATACAATCGTTTCTGAGCTACTCACTTGTCCCCCTCATGTTGATACCAATTATTGGTATGAGGTATTCTGCAATTTTAATTATCTTTCCCATATCATGGTATGTTGCTTTTACCCCACTTATCAGAGAAAAATTGTTTAAACCCAGGATGTAACAATGATACGAAAAAACGAGACTGATGTTTGCATAATTGGTGCTGGTATTGGTGGCCTAACTGCTGGATCGTTACTCGCGCAACAAGGATTTAACGTTAAAATTTTTGAAAAAGAGTTTTTGATTGGTGGAAGAGCATTAACACTTGATATGTCCTCTCTTACTCTTGAAAATTATCAAGAATTGTTGCGCAAATTTCAAATGCACATACCATTTTCTGAACCTCCATTAGATACAATTTTTAAAAATAAAATGCTGGAAGGGTATCATCTAAACTTGGGATTTCATGTATTTGGTGGAGGAACTGAATTCAATATCAAACAGGCAACACCAGATGCAACTATTGATATGATTAAGTCAAAATTATATGTAGCAGAAAAGGGAAATCCGTATTTATTTGCTACTAATGCAGATAAGATCAAGATGATTCCTCATCTTCTTCGTCTTTTTTTATCTGGCAAAAAAACCATAGAACTATTGGACAATGTACCACTAGCAGAAACGATAAAAAAATATAATAAAGGTAAAACGAAACTTATTTTAGAGTTAAATCCTCGATTAATAACAACTGTAAATAATTTAAACCTCATTTCAACTGGGGAAGTATTTCGCACACAACGACAAATGAAGTTGAAGGGAGTGCGATATCCAAAAAGGGGCATTGCACATGTTTGTAATTACCTTGCAGAAGTTATCACTCAACATGGTGGAGAAATTCATCTTAACACACCTGTTACTAAGATACATATAGAAAAGAACAAGGCAACGGGAGTTGTTGCCAAAGGCAAATCATATCCGTGCGATGTAGTGGTTTCAACAATGCTTGTTCAAGATCTTTTTACTATTGCAGATAAGAAACGGTTTCCGGATGATTATGTGGACAAACTAAAATCCCTTCGTGGCACTGGTAGTTTATGTGCATACTATTCATTAACTCATGTAGATTCCAAGATACTTGGAAAGAATTTTGTTTTTATTGAACGTGATGCTGGAGTAGAAGGCACTGATGTTGCAGGAATGGTTGATTTCATGTCAGCGTTGCCAGAATCAGGTCTCGCGCCCCCACAGCAGCATCTTGTTCAATCCTACATTATTTGTACTCCTGATGAAGCAAAAAATAAAGAAACATTGGAAAAACTCAAGAGAATATTGGACAAACAACTTGAGACAATCCTTCCAGATTTTCGATCGCATCTACAATGGGCAATCTATCCATCTATATGGCATCTTGATGGCGTGGCAAAAACAATTGATAATACGAAGCCAGACATACAAACCCCTATAAAAAACCTCTATGTGATAGGTGATTGTGTTAAAGCTCCAGGCATAGGGATTAACTGTGCGATCAACTCAGCACGACTACTTAGTCAGACGCTCTCCACTGCAATCTAATTACTTGAAGAGTAATCCAATCTTTTTTAAAAAAAATAAAAAGATATTTATAATGGATACGCGAAAGGTACATAATGCGTTGGTTCCAGAGAGTAATTAATATATTGGATATTCCTATTCCCCACAGCGCATCAACACTGCTTATGGTGTCATAATGTCAGTAAAATTAACCATGAAAGAACCATATACGAAAAGTAGATTTCTTTCTGCCAAATTGAGAGGATATATCGATTTACTCAGACCATTCACATTGTTAGCACCTTTTTTTGTCTCGATGTTTATCATGTTCGCAAGCCTCGTCTACAACGATAAATTTAGTGAATTCCCGATGTGGTGGATTACCATTGGTCAAGCAAGTCTTACCCTTGCATTCCTCAATGGGGCATCAAATGCATTAAATCAAGCAACTGACGTCGAATCAGATAAAATATCCAAAGCCTATCGACCTATTCCTCGCGGTGTTGTTGAACGCGATGAGGCACAAAGCATCGCTTACATCCTCTATCTCTTTGCCCTGCTGCGTGCAGTCACCATTAACACCTGGTTTGGTGTATTTGTTTTCCTGATTATGTTGTTTACCGTCGTTTACTCACTCCCACCAAGGATGAAACGGTTCCTTTTTGTCAACCAAGTCTGGATTGCGATCCCCAGAGGTTTATTCGCAGTGCTTGCATCATGGAGCGTGTTTGGCGATCCGTTCCAAGCCGTACCACTGATGATTGGCATGATTGCTTTGGTTTTCTTTATGGGAGCCATGACCACGAAAGATATCGTCGACTGTGAAGCAGACCGAAAAACAGGGACTCGAACACTCATTAACACCTTTGGTATCAGAAAAGCAGCATTCATCTCGCTGCCGTTTCTTGTGCTACCCTTCGCAACAATCCCGTTCCTCATCCACTTTAACATCATGAATGCATATTTCTTGCCGCTTACGTTCTTCATCATCCCAGCATTTTTAATTTTTTACTCAATGCTCAAACACCAGCAGAGCGAAACCCTTGAAAATGTACAAGCATGGACTCTTATGTATGTGACCTATCTATTCTATGCAATAGGGTTTACTGCATTAATCATCTTTGGAGAGCTTGGTTGTTTAAACTTTATCCAACCCATCTAACCCGTTTTCAAGAGAAGTCTCTAATCAAATACCATATCGAGAGAAAAAACCGTTTTCCTGGAGGCCTCCTGATTCAAAAAGGTTCTTATATTAACAAAACAACTCTTTTATGTAGATAAATACTATAAATATTAGAACAGGAAACCTATGCGAGATACAACAATATTAGTAATGACTATACTTCTTCTGCTCATTCTCCCAGCATTCAGCATAACAGGCTCCTCGCAAGGAGACGAAATCTCCTCTTGGAATATTAATTGGTCTTTTCAACAAGAATTACAACTTCCCCTCAATACAAACGATCTATCTGCCCGCTCCCAACCAATAGACCTTCGTCTCACGTTTGAACACTCCTGCTGGACAAAAAACGAAAACGAAACATCTATCCGAATTTGCTGCTGGGATGGAAGCAGATGGCATGAGCTTGAATCTCAAATCTACAATATCGAAAAAGAAGCTGGAGATGAAAGTCGCATCATCAAATGCAATGTTGTGTTTCTCGTACCAGAATATGCCAATGGTGCTGAACGATATTTCCTCTACTACGATGATAGCAAAACCTCAACACCACATTATTCTGATCATTTGAGCATCGAAGATACCTCTTATTCCTATTCACCCATCTCCGATATCTCCGCTGAGGCAAAATTCTATGGCATCAGCCAAGATGGCTATCCCGTGTACGGAGTGGGCCAAGAAGGGCAACTTCTAGACAGAGCGGCCGCGCAAGTGGTGGTGAAACAAAAAAAAGGGATGAAAGAATTTGATGTTCTTGGCTCTGACCAAATCGTTTCCTTTTCATTCTCTTACTACTACGGAAGTAGAGAAAAAGATGAAAGTTCCTCTGACCAAGTTTTTGTCGATAAAAAGGTGTTTGTCGATGGAAATCTCATGGTGGAATTCGGCATCATCAGTAAATCAAAGAATGAAGATATCCAAACAACCGCGATTTACACCTATTATTACTTCCCAGGTGAAGACAAACGAATCAATGTTCATGTGAAACATGAGATGCTTAAGAACGGAACGGTACAAGGAATCGATAATGTCGATGGGCGATTCGGTTCGATCATTTCGATAAAGGCGCGGAGTGCTACTGTCGAATCTATGAACTTTGGGGAAATTTATCCCTTTTTAGATTTTTATGGAAAAACTGACACGATCCAAGAGTATCAGATGAACCAGGACCCTAGCACGAAAAATAGAGAATGGATCGTCTCGTTTAAGGACGATGCTGATATTGGGAAAGAAGCGTGGATGTGTTACGGGGACGGAAAACAAGGCAACGCCAATGCGGTTCTGTTTGCGTCCCATGAAGGCCTTATAACATCAGGGACGGATGAGCGAGATGGAATCCAGCTCAAAGTCGCAGAAAAAGAATACTTTAACTTTCTGGGAACAGAAGTGGATTATGTGTCTCTTAATTTCGGCAGAAATTCCTATGAACCAGGGTATAGCCATGATGTGACGATTCCGTCTGACCTGGTCGTCCAATTTGACGCGGAAGTCTTTGCCTCAGCCACCGGAGGGTACATTGCTGTTCAAAATGAATCGCATTTGTATCAAACGCTTGTGAAATCACGTCATCTCTCCAACGATGTGTCATTTGAACCCAAACAAAAACGATACAACCTGACCGTTAATACTCACTTTGGCGGCACACATTTTTCCTACCCCTGGCTTGCGAACAAAACCGGTCGCAATCTTTCCGTGATGTGGATTGAGCTGTACCATAACGGGGTTTTGACTACGGCTGGCATTGCAAACCGATCGTTTTTCATGCGAGCATCGAAAACATTTAATGGGGTAATCGAGGGTGATTACCTCATTAAAGCGTATTGGAAAAAACGAAATACGACAAAAGTTTTCACAGGCTCAGCAGTCATCCATCTTGATAAAAATATGAAGGTGGACGTCTACTGTACATGGGAACGAACTATCAAATTCGTGTTTCTTGATCAACACGGCCGTGGGGTACCAGGGATCCATGCCTGGTTGACAAACAAAGAGGGTATACTCTTCGATGAAAATACCACGCAAAATACCGGAGAATTACTAGTAAAAGCCCCATTTAATCCAAGAGATACGTATACGCTCCGTGCTCTGTATAAAGATTTCACAATATATAACAAGGAACTACAGAAGACACTAAGAGTCCTCAATGTTCAGGTTGACCTTGAACTCTACAACATCACGGTTGAAGTCACCGACGATCTTGACCTCTTACCAGGAGTTGAACTTACTCCGATGCTCCTAACCGTAAACGGCAATAAAACTATTCAACTGACCCCCGAAGACCCGGGAGATGGACTGTTTTTCTTTAAAGGTATTCCTCCAGGGGATTATAATCTGCAAATAAGTTATGGAAATGTCCTTGACGAAGCACAGGTAAAAGTAACTGACAGTGATGAGATCGTCCGAATGAAATTTACCGCTGTTTTTGATCTCACGATTGATGTCTTTGATTCAAAGGGAAACACCGTAGATACCCATGACATTACGTTTAAAATCTTCCGTAATGAACAGATGGTCGTTGAATCAGAAGTGCGAACGTTTTCCTTACCTCCTGCGAAGTACCTCATCAAGGCATACATCAATGACGAGATTATTGGAACAAAGGAACTTGAACTCACCAATGACCGACATCTCACGTTTGTAACAACTCTTGATTCGATACTACCTGCGCTTATTACTATCCTTTCAATGGTGTTCCTTGGCACTATCGTTGTTCTGGCATTATTTAAAAAATTCTCGATTCAATCCCTGCTCAAATGTCTCGCAATCGTGCTTGTTGCTCTTGCAGTTTTCCAGCCTTGGTGGGAGTTCTCGGGATCAAGTGTGACACCACCTGCACAAAAAAACACGGCAATGTATGTAAACCCTGGTGCGATGATTGAAACCACCAAGTTTAATGGGGTCACATCGCTTGATATCGCGGAAATGCCTGATATCTTCCTTTCATTCCTAGGAGCTATGCTCCCGCTTGCGTTACTGGCATGTCTTGCCCTTGGCCTTAGTGTATTGTTGAAAAAATTAAAGAAAAAACAATATGCTCTGTTGTTCAGCATCGGAGGAGCAATCCTTCTTCTCATTCTGCTGCCTTCGTTTTATTTCGGGACAGCAAAATTATGTGAAACCAGTATTGGTGCTGTACAAGGAGCAGGGTCATTAACCGTCTCCGTTGGGTCTCAGGAAGTTCTTATGCAATCCAGTTGGGGGTTCAGCAATGGATTTTATATGGTTATCGCCGCAGTCATTGTCGCATTGATTGGCCTGATACTAGATATCAAAGCTAGACTTGAGCAGAAAAAGATATTGTAATTATTGCAAAGCTCAATGCAAAGATAAAATATGTGGCATACATCAATGTCCAGGCCGAGGTGTTTTCATATTTCGCATTTTTATGATTATGGAGCATCAGCCATCCGATAAAAACACTCAAAATAACAAGCAAGGTGAGGAAGAGAAAAGAACCATCAATGACTTGGAAATACACGAGAGGAATGATTAATAAAAATGCACTGGTCATGAAAACAAGAGAGGTGAGAGCAGTTGTTTTTATCCCGAAAACATTCACCAGTGTCTTTGTTCCTACAGTCCTGTCTGCCCCTGCATCTAACATGTCTTTTGTTGCTGTTCCTCCAAAGAGGAACAAAGCGGCTATACACCCCATGGCAAGAGGAAGAGGATCAAAGGGATTTCCAAAGACACTCCACGACCCGAGGATGCCCAAAAACCCTCGGGGGAGGGCAACCCAGAGCTGATTGACAAACAGATATTTTTTCATTCGAGGAGGCAGAGAATACGTAATTGAGAAACATGCGATGAGCAGAACAAAGACACCAAAGAGGATGTTGACGGCGAGGGAGAGAAGAAGCGCAATCGTGTAGAGGATAAAAGAGGCACGATAGGCCTGTTGAGGAGTGATGACCCCTTGTGGGATTGGACGATATGGTTTTGAGAGCGCATCTTCTTTCCTATCAGTAACTTGATTTAAAGCATTGGAGGCACCATTGAGCAACGCAAAACAGATACTTGCAGGTATTATAATTCCCAAGAGAGCTACTGCGGAGAGATGAAGAGTCCCAGAATATACAAGACTCGCTATCATGACACAACCTGAGACGACGAGAGGAGCAAGCAGAGTAAATGGCCTGAGCAGTTCAATATATCCAGCAATCTTAGAGCGCAAAGACCTCACCCGCATCAATCATAATGATACGTTGCGTCTTATTTCTATATAAATATATCTGTACGGTTCTTATCAAAAAAAATTCCAATGTTTTAGATTGTGAAAAAATTTAATGTGCTTAGTTTTTTTACTCGCTCGACGCCCTGAATCCGTCGTATAATTTTCACCACGGCTTGAGGAACCAGGTCAGTCCATGGTTCGTTTTCTATCATTCGTCTGCGTATCTCTTTTCCGGAATACCGTTTCCGGTCAAAATACGCGGTACCCTTCACCTGGAAACCTCTTTTTGAAAAAAGTTTTCTGGTGAATGGATTATTTGCAATGACAACATCAAAATTTGGGACAATTCCTTGAACATGAGTAACCCAGCGAGGCGGATCATGGATATCAGGTATGGCTACAATGCGATAGGCACAGATTCCCGTAGCCTCTAATGATTTACTAATCATCTGTTTTCGTTCCTCATACGAAAACGGATTTTCAGACGTATCATGATATTGGGAAGACCCAATACCAATAATGAGTTCTTCGTACTGCGTACTCAGTCGTTGAATGACAAAAAGATGCCCGGCATGGAACGGCTGAAAACGCCCGATAAATAACGCCTTCATAGCAAACCAACAAACCCAGCAAGGTCAATTACTTTTTCTTTTCCTGTTGATAGACGATCTGTTTCTTCAACTTCTTTTCCTCAGATTTCAGGGGAGTACTAATCTTCCGTTCTGATTCCATCTCCACTTTGCCGATGATCTTCGGCGGTCGCATTGCTTTTAATTTTTTGAGCAGGTCTTCTTTTCCGCCCCCGACCAAAGCAGTTTCTAAAACATCTGTTAAAGTTTCCACCGGGATGATTTGAATGATCTCTTTGTATTTATCTTCGATGAGTACGTCATTGAGATTTGCTTTGGGGATAAGCACGATTTTCATTCCTGCTTCTGCTGCTGCCTCGATTTTCGCTGTGACACCACCAATGGGAAGTACCGTTCCTCGGATGCTAATCGAACCGGTCATTGCGACATCTTGGCGCACTGGAACATTCTCCATCGCTGAAATCACTGCGGTAATAAGAGAGATACTAGCTGAGTCGCCCTCAACACCCTCATACGTGCCAATAAACTGAATGTGGATATCGTGCTTCGAGATATCGCGTCCCATGTACTTCTTAATAATCGCAGAGATATTCTGCACGGATTCTTTTGCGATGTCCCCGAGTCTTCCTGTAGCTATTACCTTTCCTTCAGATTGCGACCCAGCAGGAGTGACTTCTGCTACTATTGGTAATACTAAGCCAGAGAATTCACTCATCGATGGATCAGCGGAATGTACAGCAAGACCGTTTACCACACCGACTTCTTCACCCATGGTTCTAAAGGAACGATAACTCTTCTGCGATTCCAGGGCACGATCTGCTACCTGTTGTTCTAAGGAGCGTGCAACACCTTTTGCCTGCAATACATGTTGTTGTGTGATTATTTTATCACCTTGTTCGTAGGCGATATCACCAGCAACCCGGATCAACCCACCGAGTTCTCGTAATCGTAAGGATAGTTTTCCTTTTCGACCAGCCCGACGCTGCGCCTCATGAATTACTTCAGCAACCGCTTCTTTATTGAAATGATGTATCTTTCCGTCTTTCTTGACTTCTTGAGCGACAAATCGAATAAGTTTCTCCCGGTTTTCGTGAGTATCATCCATGACACTGTTCAAGTAGATTTCATACCCGTATCCTCGAATACGAGATCGTAATGCAGGATGCATCCCATTGAGCGCATCTAGATTTCCTGCTGATACAAGGATAAAATCGCAGGGAGCTGGCTCTGTTTTCACCATTGCACCAAAACTTCGCTCCGACTGACCAGTAATCTGAAATTTTTTCTCCTGGATCGCTGTTAATAAATGTTGTTGTGATGGTAGACTTAAGGTGTTTATCTCATCGATATAGAGCACTCCTTTATGTGCCCGGTGAATGGCTCCTGCCTCAACAAGTTGATGCGGTGGAGTCTCCAAGCCAGCAGATTGAAAGGGATCATGTCGGACATCCCCAAGTAACGCTCCGGAATGCGCAGCAGTGGCATCAATAAATGGTGGTACATCGTTCTTGTCATGGGAAACAAGAATTTTCGGGATCATCTGTAGTTCTTTTCTTTGAGAAAACCCGCCACGAGCAACAATCAAATATACCATGGCTGCAGCAATCATACCAAAAATCGCGTATTCAAAATGACCAGTAGTCGCCGCTCCTAAAATAGAAAAAACTACAATCATAGCCACGATAGCAAAGACAAGACTATTTTGCTGTTCGACTTTCTTTTTTGCTTCATCTCGTTGTGTTTTAATAATCTCATGTGCTTTTCCAACGGGAACAACACGGATAGTTGGAGTATTTGTATCTTCATTATTTGGGTATACAATGATATCCTCAAGTTCCCCTTTTGGTAAAAACTCAGTCATTGCACGAGCGACCATGGACTTTCCAGTACCAGGGTCACCGATCAGCATCACATGTCTTTTCTGTTCCGCTGCCTTTTTTACAATAGCAACAGTTTTATCCTGCCCGATTACCTGTTCCAGGAGGCTGTCGGGAACTTTGATTTCCTCAGTAGTTTTAAATTGAATCTCCTGAATCCATTTATCAATGGGAGGTAACTCCTCTTTGGTTTGTTCGTTTTTTTCCTGTTGCGCTTCTGTTTGTTTTGTGACCATGTACAAAACTCCCCACGCGCAATCTCATGACAGAGATTACTCGTTGCAGATTCACCGTGATATACACAGTACATATATCAATTTTTTTCTTTCCAGGAAAATGAAACGCCGTTGACTTTATAATATATCAGGTGATACCGCTGGAGTAATGGCTTTCGATAGAAAAACGTTAGTAATTCCGGATAAAACACATTTTGAGGAACAAACGATTACAACAAAAGGCGATGTCGTGATTGGTGACCGGTCGCTACTCCGATTTGGTATAAACACTGATGGACGTATTTTTGTTGGAGAACATACAATTCTCGATGGTAGTCTTGAAGCAACAAATGATGTGCGGGTCGATATTTTTTCAACGATTGGCGGAGATATTCAAAGTGGAGGGAACGTCTACCTGGGGGAGAAAGCGAAGATTAAAGGAAAACTGTCGCTTAAAGGAGATCTCGATGTTGGGGATAGCGTTGAAATTGAGAAAGGATTTGAGGTAAAAGGTTGGATTAATATCCGAAGTCCCATCCCCATCGTAATATACATTTTTATATATCTCATGCAGTTATTGAAAATGGGAAGAAGCGAAGAAATCGAACGCATCCTTGAAGAACTTGAACAAAGCGAAGGAGAAATCATCCCTATTTCCGAATCATTTCTCTTCATACCGAATAACTCCATTATCAGTGTTTCCAATTCCAAGGTAGAAGGCAGTCTTCACATCGGTAAAGAATGCAAACTCCTCGGAAATTACGATGTCAAAGGAAACATCATGATCGATGAACAATCTGAAATTCTTGGCACCCTAAAAGCCACAGGGAACGTTTTTTGCGTAAAAAAAGTAAAAATCCATGGAAACATTACATCGACAGGAATTGTTACCATCAACGATTCTGTGGAGATCCTCGGCAATATCTCAGGGGACGAAATCCTCCTTTCAAAAACCGCATCTGTACAGGGAACACTCCTTGGGAAGAAAGGTATCTCCTTTCAAGATGCTTTAAAAGAACAGACGACTGAAAAGGTTAAACGCTTTGACCATGATATCGGCGTGGTCGATGAAGTAAAAGAAATACTGGAGTAGAAACCATGCAACTCGGTATCGTTGGAAAACCAAATGTCGGAAAATCCACGTTTTTCAACGCCGCAACCAAAGCTCATGCTGAGGTCGCCAACTACCCCTTTACTACAATAGAGGCGAACCGCGGTGTCATGTACATCCGGAAACCATGCCCCTGTCAAGATTTTCATATCACCTGTACACCTCGAAACTCACGGTGTGTAAAGGGAACGAGATTTGTCCCAATTGAAGCAATTGATGTCGCAGGCCTTGTTCCCGATGCACATAAGGGAAAAGGGCTTGGCAACAAGTTCCTTGACGACCTTCGACAAGCCCATGCACTCATCCATATCGTCGATGCCTCAGGCAGTACTACTGCAGAGGGAAACCCGTGCGATATCGGCACCCATGATCCCCTCCAGGATGTCATATTTTTAGAAAAAGAGATCAATTATTGGTTGTTCGGTATCATCAAAAAAAGCTGGGAAGTCATCGGACGAAAATGTGAGCTTGAAGGAAAAAAAATAGAAAAAATGCTCACTGAACAACTCACGGGACTAGGGATAAAAGAAGAGCACATCACCGGGGCTATGCGAAAAATCAATCTGGATCATACCAAGCCCGGACAATGGACCGAAACTGATTTATTCAAACTCACCGATTATGTTCGCGCGATTAGTAAACCCATCATTATCGCTTTTAACAAATGTGATAAAGCCCCAGAGAACCTCATGGCAAAAATGAAGGAGTTAAAACAGTATATTGCTGTTCCAACGAGCGCCGAAAGCGAGCTTGCCCTGAGTAATGCAACGGAAAAAGGAATCATTTCGTACACCCCGGGCAGTAACGATTTTACGATAATTAAAAAAGAGGATATTACCGAAAAACAACAAAAAGCGCTGGAGTATATCAAAACACATGTGCTTACAAAATACGGTTCCACTGGGGTGCAACGCTGTATCGATGAAGCAGTAAAAATGCTTGATCTTATCGTGGTGTATCCAGTTGAGGATGAACACCATCTCACCGATAAAGAAGGACGAGTATTGCCTGATGCACATTTAATCCCGCGGGGCTCTACTGCAAAAGACTTGGCTTATAGAGTCCATACGGACCTTGGTGATCATTTTATCAGAGCTATCGATGCCCGGGCACATCGCGTGATCGGGGCTGACCATCAATTAAAAGACGGTGATATTATCAGCATCATCGCAGATGTGTAAACCTCAATGCGGATACTTCGTCGAGCATGTAGGTGCATACGAAGCTGCCCCTTAAGCGAATAATAATCTGCCCGGTAGATGCATAGGTAGCTACAAAACAGGTTTTTATAGTCACCCGTGGTTGTCTTTTTTGGGATCACTCAACGATAAGCTTCATTAGGAGGAAGATAGGTGCCAATAAAGAAAATCAACACAAGAAGGCTCTCGCGGAATTTTAGGACTACAAAAGCACCATTACATGTACTTCCGATGACTTCGTTATTTCAGACAAGACACCGATTAAAACAGCAAACAAAACAGCAGGCCGTTCCTGACAAAGTTTCACAATCAACAATTCAATGTGCAGTCGAAGAAGTAGTACATACTCGCGGAAAAAGGGTGAAAAAATCTGGGAGAAAAGGGCCGATTACGATACGTCCGTTTATGAGTATTCATTTTACTATGACTGCGTTACGATGGATCTTTTTAGTCATCTTCATCTATATTGCTTGCGGCACTGCTATTGTTATGATTCAGGACGGGACTGAGTCTCTGAAAAATATTGTGATTTACAGCATCATAGGGTTTTTCACGTTCTTTATGGGGTATCTCGGGTGGATATTAGCACGAGACGTGCTTGAGGTAGTCTCTGGAAAGAAATTGGTTCACAATGAGGCTGAGGTTGAAGCATAAAGGCTTGCTTCATACTCTATCTTTTTATAATATCTTTTTACTACATCGTTTGAGGTAATATCGTTGATCCTGTTTGATAATCATCTGCATCTTCGGAGAGACGGACGGTTCCTTGATGCTGTAAAAGAGTTCCAACACGCTGGTGGAACCCATTTCGTTCTTTGTCAATATCCTATGCCCGAAATTGTCGTAAAAGAGAAAAGCTACCGGTCTTGTTACCAAGAAACGTTACATATGGCAGAGGAGATACGCGCTGCTGTTGGAATTATGGTGTTTGTTGTTGTTGGTCCTTATCCTGTCGACCTTCTCAGATTACAAGAAAAATTCGGAAGAGACTCTGCAATAGCAATGATGAAAAAAGGCATGGATGAAGCAGCTGTATTATGCGAAGAACACCTGTGCATCGCGATTGGAGAGATCGGCAGACCCCATTTCCCAGTCGACCTAGGGATACTTCAGGATTCAAATGAGATATTATTATACGGGATGCAGAAAGCAAGGGACGTTGGAGTACCGGTTGTGCTCCATACAGAAAGTACGACATCTCAGCAGTGCAAAGAGTTCGTAGATATGGGCAAAAAAGTAGGATTACCCGCAGAAAAAATTGTAAAACATTTTGCTCCGCCGCTCATACATAGTGAGGAGAATTTTGGTCTTATGCCTTCTGTTCTTGCAAGTAAAAAGAACATTGTTATGGCTTTACAGAAAGGTTCACGGTTCCTCATGGAAACAGATTACATCGACGATCCAAGAAGGCCTGGTGCGGTGCTTGGTCCCAAGACAGTCCCACGACTAACGAAGACAATGGTTGAGAATGGTGTCATGTCTCAAGATCAGCTTTACAAGGTTCATAAAGAAAATCCAGAAAAAACATACGGTATTAATCTTGAGGGATAATCTATGCTGCAAATCGGTTTCATATCCTGTTTGTATAAAAGAACAGAGCGTTAAAGAATGCCAGGAGATTATTGATTAATAAAAGGAGGTCTCGTCGATGTCTACATTTCGAGGATTTATAGCTCTTGAAATAACTCCTTCTTCGGTTATGACAGAATTTGAAAAAGAAATCGAAAAATCAGGCGCTGATGTCAAACTCGTAGAACCCCATAACATTCACATCACGTTGAAGTTTCTTGGCGATACGCAGGAGCGTTATATCTGGGATATCGAAGGTATTATCAGAGACGCGGTTCGTGGGCTCAAACCATTTTCAATCAAGTTAAAAGGCACAGGTGTTTTTCCCAATGAAAATTACGTCAAGGTGGTATGGATTGGGATTGAAGAGGGGAACATCATTGGGACCCTTGCCCAAACCATCGATAATGGGGTCGCTGGTCTTGGATTCAAAAAAGAGAATAGAGGGTTTTCTCCACATTTGACAATTGGTCGTGTTCGAACCGCAAAAAACAAGCAACAGATGATGAAAGTGATAGAGAAGTATCGAATGGTCGAATTCAGTGTACAGGAGGTCGCTTCAATACACCTTAAAAAAAGTGAACTTACTCCAAAAGGCCCTCTCTACACATCGATAAGGGAGATCAAGTTATAAAGTGGTGGTGAAAGAATCGAGTATTGGTTCCTTGAACTAGGGATACTGAATCTTTGCCTTCTCCTTGGAGGGTTATTGTTCTTAATGCCCCGAGCATGTGTTCCCCGCACCATTGTTGAAATGCATCAGCGCTTCTCGCTTCATGCAAAATATCTTGTGTTAATTTTTCTTGTGCTTGCTCTTCATCTGCTGGAAGTCAATCTCATTGATCCCTATACGACTGCTCTTGTTGGAGTTAATTTTGCTGGCACCGTTCAATTAATGGAGGATGGAATGGTCCATTGGTTTTCGCTTCATTGGATACCGGTTCTCCTTTACTTTACTATTTTTATATATATAGGTATATATCCTTTTACGTTATGGTTTACCCCATTACTTTTTCTCATCACCGACCAAAAACGAGCAATGAAAACCTTCGCTTACAGCTTCCTGCTCATCTACCTCATCACCTTGCCATTCTACCTCTTCGTTCCCATCACTAATGTCTACTTGTACTACGGAACCCAATCCGGACTCAACACCGTTATTCCCTCAGTTGAACACGTTTTCTACACCACAACAACCTCAAATAACTCCCTTCCATCACTCCACGTCGCTATGTCGTTGCTGATAGCCAACACCGTCTCCCTCACCGACAACAAACGATACAAGATTCTTACGTATTTCATCGCAGGCGCGGTCATCTTCTCAGTTATCTATTTAGCCATCCACTGGATAACCGATGTACTTGGTGGAATTCTTATCTCATGTGTAGTTTTCTACCTAGTCAAACGATACACCAAGGAGATATAAATGATCCCAGGCTCAGAACCAATAGAGACTCAAATACTCAATAAAATTACACCTACAGCAAAAGAAAAAAAAGAACTAGAACACGTCATAGAAACACTAAAAAAACACGTTATCAAAGAAATCGAAAAAACAAACATACCCATCCTGATAGAACTTGTTGGTTCAACTGCAAAAGACACCTACATACAGACTGCTGTTGATATCGACCTCTTCCTTGTCTTCCCCGCGACAGTTCCGCGAGAAATCTTGCAAGAAAAAGGCCTGAGCATTGGCCGAGCAATCTTAGAAAAACAAGAAGAATGTTTCGCCGAACACCCCTACGTCCGAGGACGCTTTCAAAACTACAAAACAGAGATCGTCCCCTGCTATAAAATAGAGTCGGCATCGCAGAAACTCTCCGCAGTCGACAGAACACCACTCCATACCAGATATGTAAAAAAACACCTAAAAGACACACAGAAAAAAGAAGTTCGACTCTTCAAACAATTCCTGAAAGGCATCAGCTGCTACGGCGCCGAGGCAGAAATCGAAGGATTCTCCGGGTACCTGTGTGAAATCCTCGTTATTAAGTACGGAACCTTCCAAGAACTCCTCCAAGAAGCACAACACTGGCAGTATGGACAAACACTTACTCTTGAAGAAGGACCATCCCCTCATTTTGAAACACCACTTACCTTCATCGACCCTGTCGATCCAGCAAGAAACGTCGCCTCCGCACTATCCAAAGACAAGTTTGATATCTTTGCCAAAGCCTGCAGTGAATACGTAAAAAACCCACGCACCACCTTTTTCTTCTCCCATGACCTTCAACCATGGCCGCTTGAAAAAATAAAAAAAGAAATAGAAAAAAAAGAGTTTGTTGGCCTGAAAATCCCTAAACCGGACATCATCGCAGAAAACCTTTACCCGCAGGTACGTAAAGCAGTACGATCGCTCACTGAGTTCTGTGAACAAAACGATTTCACCATCATAGATGCAACCTTTTCTATAGATAAATCCACGGTTACCTTGATTCTTCACCCGAAGACCAAGACACTATCAAAAACCATGCTTCATTCTGGGCCACCAGTGGCATTAAAAAAGAATGCGGACGAATTCCAGGAAAAATGGACAAATCATCCTCGAACAAGAAAAAAACCATTTGAAAAAGATAAACGATTATACGTCGAAATCGAACGAGAATTCACAGACATACAAGAACTCTTACATCACAAAATTAAAAACCTCAGTCTCGGCAAACATTTAGACCAGATGATCCGAAAAAAATATACGGTTATTACTCGTACCGATCTTCTCACAGAGAGCATGCGTCCATTCTGGACAAAATATCTTGATACAAGAATGTCGTGGGAACGCTAAAACCCTTGTTTTCCCCACCCAGCATATAGGAATATTTTTATGATAAAAGCAGATATGCATATGCAAGTACATATGCATCAGGATGGGATGAAACTCAGAAAGTTTCTCATAGTGGTAGTTGTATTTATTCTATTTACCAGCTGCGTGAGCCTTGTTCTTTCTCCACCAAACTGTCGTGCTGATACTCCTCCAACACTTGAAGTTGGAGCCGGAAAGGATTACACAAGGATACAGGATGCAATTGATCATGCGCAAAATGGGTACAGAATTTTCGTGTATAACGGGACATACTTTGAAAATCTTACCATTAATAAACGAATTGATTTATTTGGTGAGGACCGCACGATTACCTTTATCGATGGTAACGGTTCTGATACCGTAATAACGGCCAACGCTAACAACATCAATATCAGCCATTTTACTATCACTAATGGAGGAACCACCTCTAACGACAGCATTCTTCAAATAAACGGGGGATACTCCATTATCACTGATACTATTATCTCACAGGGTTACCATGGCATATTTTTGAATAATTCTGATGGCCATCTCATTTATGACAACATCATCCGCGACAATGTAGGTAATGGCCTCTTCTTGAACCAGTCAGACAGTAACGTCAACATCAGCTACAACAACATCACAAACAATGGAAATGGTATCTATCTGTATTCATCTGATAATAATAAGATCTACAATAACATGATAAGAAACAACAACGCAAGTGGCATTTTTCTTAATAGCACATGTCAAAACAATATCTTGAAAAATAATAATGCTTCTAATAATAACATTAATGGAATTTACCTCAATGACCACAGTAATTATCAAACGATAGCGTACAATCAAGTCTATAACAACAAAGACTCTGGTATTGTGCTGAAAAACTGCAGTATGAACCTCTACATTAACGGTAACACCATCATTGGCAACACTAACTATGGAATGATGCTCATCGGGTCATCAAATAATGTAACGAGCAATACAATCTCGCGAAATAGAAGAGATGGCCTTTATTGCTCTGCAGATGACAACAACACGATATCACGAAACACTATCAGCTATAACTCAGTGGCTGGTATCGAACTCTATAATTCAACTGATAATTTCGTCTACCATAATCAAATCTATAACAACTCCTATGGTGCATATCTCGATTTTTTCACAATTGGTAATACGGTCTACAACAACTACTTCCATGATAACACAGATAATGCGGTAGATAAAAGCCTCAATCGAAATACTTGGAATATCACTAAAACTGTGGGAACCAACATCATTGGAGGCTCAAACCTTTCTGGGAATTACTGGGATGATTATGATGAAATAAGTGAAGGTGCAATCGACAACAACGGTGATGGGATTGCAGACAGCCTCTATACAATTTACGCGCTAAACACAGACAAGGGGCCACTTCTTGACGTGACAAAACCAACGATCGGAACCCCACAAGCGACACCAAATTCACAGACACTAGGAAAATACACCTACATTTCAGTGACCGTCACTGACAATACAGAAATTAAAGGAGTCTATCTAAATATTATCGACCCTTCAGGACAACTAAGTAATTTAAGCATAACTCAAAATAAAACCGGAAACACCTATTATTGCAATAGACAGTTTTCACCGACAGGAAATTACACCTATTATGTTGCTGCAAGAGACCCACGAAATTGGGGTCGTTCAACAAACCGCACGTTTTTTATTACCCCTGGAACCCCCCCCACCATAACAGATAACTCACCGACATCCGGTGCACCGTCGGACGATTTTACTTTTAACACGACCGTCACCTCAACAGATGCCAGTGCATCTGATCTTCATGTCTATGCAGTGTGGAGTCATGGAGATAAAGGTGGAAATATGTCTCTGGTAAATACCCATGGTAACTATTTTACAGGAACTGTAATTCTCGCGCATAGTATCGCGAATCTCACCTATCATATTTACGCGACCGATCAGTGGGGAAACCACGCAGTCACAGGAAATAAAAAAGTTAAAATCACTGATACACAACGACCATGTATACAAATCAACAGATATGGGCCTTCATTTGAAGATCTTCCCAACAGTTACACCTTTGGTGTCACGGTGACTGATGATTCTCTTGTGGCCCACGTTACCATCGAGTATTGGTACGGGAACAGTAATAAGATGACCGTGGACATGGATTCCATGGGAAATAATTATTATAAAAAAGTGATTGTTCCTCAAGGAAATCCAGAGAGAGTGTCTTGCATCATTAATGCCACAGACATTGCAGGCAACTCCAACAACACAAAGAACCCGATCGCACGACATGGTGGTCCTTACATTGGATTTGTCCTTCAGGAAATCATGTTTAATGGCACAGACAGTTATGATCTTGACGGAACCATCAACACCTATGCATGGAATTTCGGTGATGGGACTACAGGCAACGGTAGTACTACCACACATACCTACTATTCAAACGGTACATATACAGTGAGATTAACAGTAACTGATAATGAGCTGAAAAACGGAATGAACACGACAAGCATCCATGTTATTTCATTAGCCAGACATAAGATACCAACCACGCAACTGAACTTGATTAACACACGATATAATCTGAGCCTTACTGAGCAATTTTTCTGCTATGATTCCAATGGGGACGGAATCGCTGATACGTTCATTGACCCCAATGATGTTCTCACCGCAGTTCATGCTCGCCCGGTCAATCTCAGCGGTAATATTTCGTTCCTCCTTTCAATAGGGGACGATCCCATTCCTGAATTCTTCTGGAATACGACCACCGATCGTATTTTCTCAATTGGGCATAATATAGGTATCGTTAAGAATACTGTGATAAACGAAGCAGAAGAACAAGCAACGATCTCGGTGACAGTGGATAAAGAACACTGGGTCTACATCGAAGTCACCGACCCGTACCCTGCTTCCCTAGTTATCATCACCTCTAAGAATAGAACGATTGGTGCAGATAAGATATGGAGAGAAGGCGGGAAGATTTACATCTTTGATGACCCGGAGACGGAATATCAATTTACATTCGACAATATTTTCCCAAAACTCACCATGACGTCTCCAACAAATGGCGAGGGTTTTATTAACGCAGACAATCCAACAATTACGATTACCTACAATGTACCTGTGACTATTATCTCCGCGACATTTAACTCAAGCCACATAGAATCACAAATAGTAACGTATGACGATAAAAACTTTACATATACACCATCAGGATATTTACCGAACGGGACTTATTACTACCTTGAAATCGACGCACAAGCATTGCAAGGAAATGGATATTTATCCTCCCAAATTGCGTACTTCTATATTGCCTATGAACACCCACCTCAACAGAGCTTTATACAAAAAAATTGGATGTGGATGATGCTTGGTGGATTCATCGGTGCCATGGGTGGATTATTGTTATTCTTTAGGATAAAACAAGTGACGATTGACGGATTCATCTACCTGAAAAACAGGAAGATTGTGCCGTTCTTCAAATCAGTTATTGTTGGCCCGGTCAGTGTTCGCATCCCTGGAGAAAATCTCAGTAAAGCTGAATTTTACGTTGATGGTCAGCTCAAGGATGAAACAACGACCTTCCCTTATCTATGGAAATGGAATGAAAACGCATTCCTGAAACATACCCTTGAAACACGGGTGTACGACGAAGACGGGAACACATCATCCAGCGGAGAAATGGAGTTTTATATCTTCAACGTCTCAAAAGGAAAAGAACTTTAGATTGCAGGCGCACTCTTTTTCGCGTTTTCCCGCTGCGCAAGCAGACTGATACCTACCTCAGTGAGTTCGATTTCATTAAACGATACATAATGAAGCAGTTCGCTTTGCAGCAACCTATGGACCATTCGTTCAAACTCAATTTTAGAGATATGTAAAAGAACGACCGCGGTCTCCGCATCCATATCTCGTGAATACAACATTTTCAGGAGCTCAATTTCTTTTTCAGTCACCTGAATTTCTTCTTCGTAACCATTTGGAAGTTCGTCTTCTTCTTCTGTAAGGCTCGTGACATAACTTTCAATAATGGTATCGAGATTGAGACGATCGAGTTCCTTTCCATCTTTGCTATACAGAACACAGGTTTTTTGAATCGGATCATATGTCCATGACCCCACATTCTTCCAGGTGTACCCCAACAGACTGACATCATCGCGATGTTTCAAGGCATCCCTAGGCTTATTGGCATCTCGTGCTTGATGCTTCTTTCGTTTATGCTGCCGATGAAGATATCGCTGTTCTGTCTGCAACAGCCCAAGATCAACACCAAAGTGCTTCATCTCGGTAATAATTTTTTCGCCTGCTTGTTCTTTTAATTCTTTCATAAAGAATAAACCTGTTTTACCGACAAGGTCCATGTAAACAATTCGGATAATCGCCTCAATTGCGGCTCCAACCTGAGACGGTTCAACAGTATCGATTTCGGAAGAGATACAAATAATATCCCCCGTATTAACATACTCAAGGTTCTCCACATGAACGTATCGTAAGAACTCATAGTTTTGCTCAAGCGTTTTTATAATAGCACCAATAACGGTTGCTGCAAAGGTTTGCGTAGTCCGCCTACTTGCTACCGTATAAACCGCACGAAGGATGCTTCCTAGAACATCTGAATTTTTCACATCAGTCATTCTTCATCACGTTGCAAAATCCACCGTCATTTTATAGATATAGGGAAGTTGAATCACAAATCGACTTCCCTTCCCAACCTCACTTTCAGCCCAGATGGTCCCATTATGTTTTTTTACGATTTCTTTTGAAATAAACAACCCTAGACCAGTACCTTCGTTGTTACGATCTTCACCTGTATACGCCTGATAGAATTTTGTAAAAATTTTCTTTATTTCGTCTTTTGATATCCCGATACCAGAATCAACAACAGAGATGAGCATATGATTGTCTTTCTTATCAACCTCAATACCGATAAACCCATAATCAGTAAATTTCAGCGCATTTCCTATCAAATTTTTCAACACTTGGGACAGACGATTTTTATCACCCATGATATGCGGAAGCGAAGTTGGAATGTTGATGCGAAACTCAAGTTTCTTATTCGCAATCGCAGGCTTCATATCTTCTGCGATTTCAGTGAGGAGTTCAACCGGATCGATTTTTTCCATATCTAACCGCATCGTATCGCTATCAAGACGCGCAACATCTAAAATATCATTGACCAGTTTTAACAAACGTTCTGCGTTACGCAGGCTAATTTTCGCCCAACTCTTGATTTTCTCATTGCTCTCGTTATCATGAATAATGAGATCTAGGTACCCTTTAATCGGGGTGACAGGGGATCGAAGCTCATGCGCAGCAATGTTCATAAACTCTGTTTTAAGACGCTCGTTTTTCTTTAACTCATCCTCAACATCTCTTCGCTGTGTGATGTCACGCACCGTACACACAACGCCACTAAACTCTTCTTTCTTAAGCGGGGCTATGTTCACCTCAATAGGGATAATCCTACCATCAGCAGCAACCAGCTCTAATTCGACGTTCTCAATTTTTTCATTTTTCTTTCGGACATCAATGAAGATCTGTTGGAAAAAATAGATAGAATCTTCAAGCAAATAATTTCTAAAAGGGGTTGCAAGAATCTGACTTTTCCGACGCTCACACAATTTTTCAAAAGATGGATTTACATAAGTCAGACGACCAAGAGCATCGGTCGTGAACACACCATCAGCTGAGGTTTCTGCAAGGATACGGTATTTCTCTTCTGATTTAACCAACTCATCCCAAACCTTTTTTCTATCCGTGATATCCTCAACATTTCCCACAATAGCAATCGGCGAATGCTTATCATCAAAGATGGCAGACCTCGTATCACTCATCCAGCGATACCCCATCGTTTTGTGTTTAAACCGATATTCTACTGCTTGGATACTATCGCGCCTTTTTCGATAGTCAGTGATCATCTTGAGATGTTGATTTAAACGATCTCTATCCTCAGGATGAATGAACTCCTCTATTTTTTTCAGACCAAATGAGGTCATCTCCTCAGAGGAATACCCAACAACTTTTAGACAAGAAGGACTGACGTAATCACAGGTTTCTTTTTTCAGATTCAATTGATAAATCATATCTAAAGAATTTTCAAGAACAACACGGAATTTATTTTCACTTTCACTAAGTGCTTTCGCCGCCTTTTTGTATTTCGTAATATCAACAAAAGAACCCATCATACAGATTGGTTTATCATATTCATCAGTGATCATATTTGCTGAAAACTGAACCTGAAATGTCAAGTGATCTTTTCTTATGCCGGTAAGTTCTCCGATCCATACGCCTTTTTTAGCTAGAGCGTCCATGACTTCCTTATATTGGCCCTTCATTTTCCAAAACTGCACTATGGGTTTCCCAATCACATCTTTTTCTTTTGAATATCCCCACATGCTGAGAAATGATTTGTTCACATACGTGAGATTCCCTTCAAGATCTGCAAGTGCAATCGCATTTATTGAGGAGGTAATCGCGCTGTCTTTAATCCGGAGTACCTCATCCATGTGTTTCCGTTCAGTGATATCAGAAACAACGACAAGATCAGCGATGATTTCATTCTGATCATCTTTCAAGGGTGTCGCATGAACAATTCCTACACGTTTTTCCCCACGTTTGGTTCGAACCTCGATTTCATACGGTGGAACTTTTTTATTACTCATTCTTTCTGAAAAATTCTTCTTCATTGACAGTATCGTTTCTTTGGTGAAAAACGGCAAAGAAAAAATATTTTTCCCAATGATCTCAACTGGTTTATAACCTAGCCACTCCTCGATTCGTCCGTTCACATCGACAAGTGTCCCCTGTGAATCAAGAAGCACTATGAGTTGAGGGAAGAACTCGAACATGGTGCGGTATTTTTTTTCCTTTTCCAGTAGCATTTCTCCTGCTTTTTTTTGCTCGGTTATGTCCTTTGAAACAACCAAGATTGCGGTTGTATGAGCAGCGATAGTGTCTTTTACCGGACTTAATGTTCTCAAGAACCAGTTCCCATCCTTACAATGTTCATCTTTTAGAGGTCGTCCATGTTCTAAGACCCAGGACAACTTCATAGCAAATTCCTTGGTCTCATCTGCAGAATGGAAATCGCCAAAGGTTTTCCCGAGCACCTCGTCACGGGAACAACCAAGTCGCGATAAGAGCTCATTGTTTACCATCAGATACCGGTACTGGGGATCTAACAAATACACAGAATCATCTGCATATTCTATGATAGAAGTAAGCCACCGTTCCGCTTTTTTTTGTTCTGAGATATCGTCAATAATATGTAGCGAACCAAGGTGTTTTCCTTCGTTATTCTTTAAAATATTAACAGAGAGGGCTACATCTAACAATTCTTTTTGTTTTGTCAGAATCTTGGTTTCAATATGATGTCGAAGCCCTGTTTCTTTTTTAAAATATGAGATAAGTTTCAGCCATTCATCAGGAGGATAGAGCGACGTAATTGATTTGAGGAGGAACTCTTTTTTTGTTATCCCTAAAAGAGTCTCTGCGCTGGTATTCCATGAGATGATTCTACCTTGAGGGTCAACAACAAGAATAGCAACCGCGAACGTCTCAAATAGGGTTTTGTGAATCGCCTCAAGATGTGCCTGGCTAATACTGTGACTGAGATACTGCTCACCCGTAGGTGTTACCATCGTAATTGAGTCATCTGATGTATCAGAAAAGGAATCTTGAGACTCTTGGACTTCCTCACAGCTGCCTGACATTTTCATGTGAAGTTGCCCAGTTCTTTCTTCTTCCCGCAATATGTTTACGATGTCGGGTTCCTTACGCATGATCCCCTTCTTAGCAGTACCTTCAATTTCTTTTGCATCCCAGTGTTCGCATCCCTATAATACTTGTAATGGGAACTCGCTATTTAACTTTTTAATATCTTATCAACCCGCTGCAAGAGCGTTTCTTTATCAAACGGTTTCATGATATAATCTGCTAACCCTTCATCAAGTAAGACTTGTTTGCGTTTTTCTGAGATTTCTAGGACACTCATGAACGCGACTTTGATTTCCTTGCTTTTCTTTTTAATCCGATTGAAGACATCCCAGCCGCTCATCCCAGGCATCATAATATCAAGGAGGACCAAATCGACTTTTTCTTTTTCGAGTTTTCGTAACGCTTCTTCACCACTATAAGAGGGTACAACCGTGTACCCACCAAGCTCAAGAACAGTTCTAGTCAGATCAACGATATCTGGTTCGTTATCAACAACCATGATTTTTTTCATACGTTATTGTCTCCTCATCCAAAGCTGGTAAGTCCTATTTCACTATAAGAAGATATCGTTATAATATTTTTAAAATCATCTTTTCTGTTCCAACTCTACACTGAATAAAGAAAAGTATAAATTCCCATAGACGATATTATTTTACGTTACCATGATGGGAATGCGATGAAGAAAAACGAGAATATCTATATTACCCTGCAAATACAAAAAGACCAAGAATCAAAAGCACTGTGTCTCTTAGTCCAATTTGATAAAAATGCGCCTAATTTTTCTCTAGAAGACGAGGCCATCACCTGGTATCCAACGAGTGACGAGCTCGGTTTCATCGCTGAAGCATTTAACCTCACCGGAGGAAGCAGTAACCAGATAAAAGCGATGCGCAACATGCAACAAAACGATAATACTACAGAGCCACCCAACCCTTCATCAGAGATACGCGTTGCTACACCACCAGACGATACCGTTATTGAAGTAACAACAGATGAAAGATCATCATACATAAAGAAAAAACCAACGGAAGATAGAATATTTGTTCAAGCAGATGATAAAACAATCGATGAGGCACTGAAACGGAAAAAAGGTATCGATGAGGAGTATGGCATAGAATCAAGCGAAAAAACACTCATCGATCGAATGTTGAAGCAAAAAAAGAAAAAAGAGTAAAACATCTGCCGTTTTTTTCAAGCATTAGACAATAATTTTACTTGAGATCTGGTATTTTTTACATAATCCTGTGAGGAGAAGGTTTAACTCTTGGATATATTTTTTCCGTGGGTTAAAATCGTTTTCATACAACTCATCATATTTCGGAAGCAAATGAGGATAATGTTTCTCTATCAGATCCCTGAAGAGTCTTTCCTGATCGCCTTTCAACTCTAGATGTTTATGTAAGAGATACTGTGCATCGACATTCCTTGCTGCTTTCACAATTGTTTCTACCTCAGATTCAACGATGTAGGGGAGCATCGGTATCAACGCGACACCGGTGGTAATACCATGCTTATGAAGTTCTTGTACTGCTCGAAGGCGATCAGCTGGGGAAGGGACATCTGGTTCAAAAATGCGAACAACCTGTTCATCAAAAGACGTCATGCTGACGGTTACCATACAGTTGAGTTGGGTGAGAAGATCAATGTCCCTCAGAATTAAAGGGGATTTCGTAAGAATATGGCACGGAAAATTATACTCTTTCAGAGTTTCAAGGATGCTTTTTGTCAGCTCATATTTTTTTTCTGCGTTCTGATAGGGATCGTGAACAGATCCTATGATGACCCACCCATTTTTAATGTGCTGTAACTCTTTTTCTAAGACGTCGATGACGTTTGCTTTCACATAGATTTTTTTCTCAAAAGAAGAGTCACAATAAAGACAGCCGAATTCGCAGTTTTGGTAGGGATCAACACAATAATTTCCATGAAATAGGGCATCTTTTCGGGTTATCTTCTTGACGACGGAGTCGCAGTTGATGAGTTTGTATTCCATTCACATTTCCTCTGGCGCAGTGATTCCTAATAGATCAAGGGCAGTATGAAGAACGATTCGGGTTGCATCTACAAGGCAGAGTCGTGAGGATCGGAGTATCTTGTTTTCTTCCGAGAGTACGGGACAATCCCTGTAGAATTGGTTAAACAGGGAAGCAGTCTCATAGAGATATCCAGCAATAGCATGCGGTTTACATCCACGACAGGCGTCGTCAATGACGAGCGGAAAACGGGCGAGCTGTTTTATGATTGCAATCTCTGAAGGATGGTTGAGAAGAGCGGCATCAAAGGGATGGTGTTTCTCTTTTGTTTTTGCCAAAATACTGCATGCTCGGGCATGCGCGTATTGGATAAAAGGCACCGCATTTCCCTCAAAATTCAGGGCGTCCTCCCATTTGAACACGATATCTTTCTCAGGCTGAACTTTAATGATGTTATATCGTAAAGACCCAATGCCGACGAGTTCCGCTATTTTTTTCATTTGCGTTTCAGAAAGTTCACTAGCCCTTCTTTTTTTGACTTCCTCAAATGCCCTTTCGATGCATTCATCAATGAGTTCGTCAAGGTACACAACGCGTCCTCGTCGTGTGGACATTTTCCCACCAGGCAGCGAGACGAACGCGTAAAATACCACGTGCGGAAGAATCTTGGTGTTTAATAATCGGAGCGCGATTTCTACTTGTTTTGATTCTAGTTTATGGTCTTCACCAAGCACATTTACTAGCAGGTCAGCTTGGGCTGCCTTCCATTGGTGGTATGCGATATCCCTGGTTGCATAAAGGGTGGTACCGTCGTTTCGTAAAAAGAAAAATTTTGTGTTTCTGCCTTGGATACCGTAGGATTTTAGATCTAGATAAAAAGCGCCATCTTCTTCATGACAATGCGGTATGTGTTTGAGTTGTTTGATCACCTTTTCAACGCTTTTCTCATAGACAAAAGTGGATTCCGGAATATAGGTATCGATGTGAATGTTGATACGAGACAGACTTTGTTGTATTCCTTCCAAGACTGGAACGTAGGCTGTATGAATCAGCTCTATCGTTTTACGATCACCTTGTTCCAATTTCTTGACTAAGTCATCGATCTTTTGCCTGACCGATTCCTCTGTTTCCATTCGCTCGTTTGCTGCTTGGTAGAACCCAACGCTCTGATGATCTGCTTTGGTATACTTAGATGCAGGTATCTGTTTTGGGTCGATGTTATGAACACCCCATGCAAGAATCGCGACTTGTTTGCCCATGTCATCGAGGTAGAATTGTGATTCAACATCATACCCAGCTGCTTTGAAAATGCGAACAAGGGTGTCGCCGATGATCGGGTTTCGTGCCCGCCCCACATGCAATGGACCGTTTGGGTTTGCAGAGGTATGTTCTATGATGACTTTTTTCTTCGTTTTAGGTAAATATCCATAGGTGTCTTTTTTTTCTTGAATAGAGTGGAGTGTTGCAGAGATAAGATAAGCGGTATCTATGAAGAAGTTAACGTATCCTCCGTTAGCCTCTATCTTTGCAATCCATTTGGTTGTTGGCATGTGTGCTGCGATTTCTTTTGCGATATCCATTGGTGATTTTTTCGCTTGTGATGCGAGGGGAAAACACGGGAACGCGAAGTCACCCATGCCTTGCGGAGGTATTACTAACCGGATCTCTTCAGTAGGATGGTATTTTACTACCAGTTTCTGAAGTTCTGTGGTGATTTCTTTTTTACATAGGTCAAGTGGATACATGTTCTTGAGTGGGAATTGCGCTGGTCTTAAAAGGCTTTGTCATTGTTTTTTTATGTTGTCGAAAAAGGGTTTTTTAGGGTTTCTGTCCATATATTTATATATTTGGTACGGGTATATATTTATTAAGAGATAAGTTTTAATACTAACAATTGTTAATTTTATGTACGGGGACATATATGAAGAACATATCAAAAAGAAATAGTACATATTGGAAGGTAGGTTTCGTCACACTTGTTATGCTGCTGACAACTGGATCTATGTTGGTCGCAGGCCAGAGCCGTAATGGATATCAACATATTACAAAGACCTATGCATTTTCTGCACCGCAGGTTTATCAAAAAACCATTGACGATCAGGTCTATGATCAAATCATCATGGCTGATGCTGAAGGTGCATGGAAGGTTGGTGAACCAGATCTTCCCGCTTACGGGATCTCTCTCTTACTTCCTCAAGGAACCATAGTCACTGATATCACGGTTCAATCAGGGAACGTCATCTCCCTAGGTTCAGGCTTTTTGGTAAAACCAACAGAAGAACCAGTAAAATTATCAGAATTTACTTCAGATGTTACATTACCTATGCCAGATGAATCCATCTACTCATCTCTTGAGGCGTTCCCCGGTACCTTATTTAATGTCGTAGGCACCTATAGTTTCCGAGGGTATGATGTCCTCATCGTGCTGTTATATCCTGTTCAATACATTCCAAATTCCGGAACACTTTCTTATTTTGAAGACATGACCATCTCAATACAAACAGCTTATAACGGTCACCTCAATCCTTTGTTTAGAGGAGAACTTAACGATCAAGTTGAAATAGCACGAAAAGTCGATAACCCTGATATCATCTCATCGTACACCATAAATCCTACAGCGCCGCTCACCGCAGGCGGCTATAAGCTACTCATTTTGACGACTGATTTACTAAAATCAGGATTTACTCCCTTAAAAGATGCACATAACGCCCAGGGCCTTGCCACGGAAATCAAAACACTGTCAGATATTTCTCCACTTCCGGGGAGTGTCACAGCTGAAGACATCCGGGAGTTCATTAAAACCGAGTACATCACGAATGGGATTGAATATGTACTCATCGGTGGAGACAACGAGATAATCCCTGCAAAACAGTTATGGGTAACAGCTGGTAATGAAAAGGACAATATGCCATCTGATCTTTATTACGCATGCCTTGATGGCACCTATAATTTCGATGAAGATGAGTTTTGGGGAGAGAAAACCGATGGGGTTGGTGGCGGGGATGTCGACCTTATGGCAGAAGTTTATGTCGGGAGAGCCTCTGTAGACAATCTGGCTGAAACCAATAACTTTGTACAGAAAACCCTTACCTACATGAACAGTGGTGGATACTCAAGTGGGAATGCCCTCTTTGTCGGTGAATACCTCTGGGGACCACCGAAAGATGAGGTGACGTTTGGTGACGAATATATGGAAGAACTCATCGATGGTTCTAACCATAATGGGTATAGTACTGTCGGGATACCCTCCAATACCTACACTATCAGTCGATTATACGATCATAACTGGTCGGGGTTTGATATAAATAATCCATGGGATACGGGATGGGAAACTCAAGATATCGTTGCTCGTATCAACAACGGTGTGCATTTCATCAACCATCTCGGACATTCAGCAACAACCTATAATTTAAGAATGACACCTGGTGATACTGAGGATCTTACTAACACGATTTTTCCTTTTATCTATTCTCAGGGTTGTTACGCTGGCGCGTTTGATGATGTTTCAGACAGCATGGCTGAATATTTCACGGTAAAAACCACCCATGGGGCATTTGCTGCTATTATGTGCGCCCGGTATGGATGGGGAACCCCAGGAAGCACGAATGGCCCGAATCAACGATTCCATCGATTTTTCTGGGATGCAGTCTTTGGTGAAAATATCACTTCAATTGGTAAAGCAAATCAGGATTCAAAAGAAGAGAATGTGAAAAAAATCAATGGTCCATGCATGCGATGGGTTTATTATGAGATGAACCTGTTTGGTGATCCAACACTCACGTTTTTTAGCCGACCAAATACGGCTCCGAATAAACCATCTACCCCACAAGGGACTGCAAGAGGAACGGTTCAAACGAGCTATACGTTTACAGCCTCAACGACCGATGCAGATGGAGATGATCTCTATTACAAATGGAGTTTCGGGGACGGGACATTTAGTGCATGGCTCGGGCCGTACCACTCTGGTGAACAAGTTAACGTCTCACACAATTGGTCAACATCTGGAAAGTATGAAGTCAAGGTCAAAGCCTACGATGAACACCGAAGTGTTAGTGATTGGTCAGATCCATTCCCAGTGAAAATGTCATACGAATCGACATTTCCTATCATTAAATGGCTTTTTGATATTCTTGAGCGGTATTGCCCGCGCTTATATTCCTTACTAAATCCGGCATAATCAAAAGAGTGAAAAATACTTCATACGACTCTCTCTAATTTTTTTAGGGATATTAGAGAAAGACATGTTCAGAGAAGTCTTTACTAGTTTTTGTGTTAGTGGCGGGGTTTTCCTAGAAAAATTTGTTGATCGTTATCTTTATTGCATTATAATTTTACGGAATAAGCCAATATCTCTTGGTTTTGTATAGCAGAATCGATGAGGATAAAATTCTGTTTAAAATCATAGATACTATACCGCGTTGTGTTTGATTGATTTGATGTAATTTATTTATTATTTTGTTAAAAAACTATAAGTACTGTCGAATGTTTTCGTAATATAGAGATAATGGGTCGAAAGAAAACACCTTTGAATTGGTTTACCATGGTTTACCAGTGGTTTACCTTATTCCAACAGGAGAAAAATATGATTGTCAAAAAGTATCATGGTTTACCAAGGTTTACCAGTGGTTTACCAGGATTTTAAGGGAGGAATTTGAATGAGAAAGACTATATCATTAAAGCTTACTCAACAGGAGGAAAAAATCATTAGTTCCATACGAAAGAAAGGTATCTCACCGAGTGCATTTATCCGCGAAGCGTTCTGGAACTCCATACACGAAAAAGAGGGCAAAAATACGGGAAAAGCATATAAAGAGGTAAACCAGGTAAACCACTTTCATCAGGAAGAGGTAAACCAAGATGATAGAAAAGTATATAATGTGGTAAACCAGGTAAACCAAAAGGTAAACCAGCTCGATGATTTTCTCCGAGAAAAAGTGGTAAACCAGCAGGTAAACCAAGCGGATCAATCTCAATCATTGTTTTTAGACCAGTATATTCATCAACTCGAAAGCGAATTACACGATTGGAAAATGCGATATGCCGCAGAAATTCAATATTGGAAAGAAACATACCAGTTACTTCAAGGAGAATATCAGAATCAGGTGAAAGATTCAACCAAACGTATCGACGATAAATTTGATAGAATTATGTTTTATATTGAAGAATCGCGAAAATCTCCACCCCATACCTTTGAACTACCGTCGCAGTCAGACAATACATCTGAAAAACAAAAGAAACGATCCGCCTCGCAGATGTTCCGAATGTAATACAGGAAACATCCTCCAAGAAGCGACCCTGCTTTTTTGTCGTATCGATAAGTAAAACCATCAACATTTATATGCGACGAAGGCATTAACCGCGTGAATTGGGATGGTTCCGCTATGGGCAGGACGATAGCACTCAAACTCTCTGAAAAAGAAGAAAAGATAATCACCCAACTTAATAAGCAAGGTATCAGCAATAGTGAACTTTTAAGAAACTCTCTTCGATATTATTTTGAATTCCTTCATGAGTCGACATCTCAAGATACTCAAGAGAAAAGTATTTTACTAGGAGAAGAAAAAGTAGCTTCGGGTTCCCATGAATCCATTGATGAATTAAAACAGGAGATACATGAATTAAGGAAGTTAACGAAAAAAACCCAGGAACAATTGGAAAGTGATATCGGGAAACTTCACAGACAACTCTATCA